>VMHT01069804.1_pt1 | contig 21430 bp, 17 predicted proteins | sample 4693611 | NCBI WGS metagenome assembly VMHT01 (sample SAMN12280063, study PRJNA550983) | marine metagenome | isolation source: seawater sampled from same location over 5 years 0.02-0.2 micron viral filtrate | place: USA: collected off the coast of southern California halfway between the port... ...
CTCAGAACAGGCGAGAGATAGGCATCGACCACCGTGGTGTCGCCGCGCGGAACCAAGCGGATCAGCGGGGCGACCTCGTGGCTGACGCTGACTTGGGAGAAGCCTTCCTCGCGCGCGATCTCGGCGAGGCGTTCCTCATGTGCTCGGTAGTGCCAGCCGTGCATCAGGACGATGGCCAGTGCATCGAACCCGTCGGCTTGCAGCGCAGCGAAATGAGCGCGTGCCGCTGCTTCATCGAGCGGGGTCAAAACCGTGCCGTCGGCACCGACCCGCTCGTCGATCTCGATGACACGTGCGGGCAATTGTTCGGGCAGCAGGATATGCCGTGCGAATATCTCGGGGCGCGCCTGGTTGCCGATCCGCAGCGCATCGCCGAAGCCTCTCGTAATCGCTAGGGCCAACCGCTCGCCCTTACGTTCGAGCAGCGCATTGGTGGCTACGGTCGTACCGATCCGCAGTTCGGCGATCGGGCCCACCCCGTGACGGTCCATCAGTCGCCGCACGGCTTCGCTCGCGGCATCGTCGTAATGGCCGGGGTTCTCCGACAGCAGCTTGTCGGTCACCAGCCCTCCTGCGGGAGTCACGGCGACGACATCGGTAAAGGTCCCGCCGCGATCGACTGCGAAGCGCCATGCGCCCGGATTTGCCTTGGCATTCATGGCCCAGGGCTTTGCACACACCGACAGGGCATTTCAAACGCCGCGACCCGCGACGCTGCCGGGACCATCGGATCCCGCATCTGCGTAATCCCCCGAACCGGGAATTAACTATTTAACATTAGCTATATTCGCGGGGCGAGCGGGGGTTCGCCGGAAAAAGACGGGGAGCCAGAATGTCGCAGCAGGCACTTTCGCCGAGATCGGCCGAACCGAGCCGGTTCCATGACGACGATTGGGCGCGCGGTCATGTGGCCGCGGGCTTCGAGCCGGTAGCGCATGCTTTTGCAGCGACCATCCGGTCGGGCGCGGCACTGGGCGCTGCCTGCACCATCATCCACCGCGGCGAAACGGTGGTCGATTTGCAGGGCGGCTGGCAGGATCGATCGCGCCAAGTGGCCTGGCAGGGTGACGATATCGCGCTGGTCTATTCGCTCACCAAGGGGGTGACCGGAATGGCTGCGGCAGTCGCCGTCTCGCGCGGCCTGTTCGCCTATGAAGAGCCGGTCGCCGATATCTGGCCCGAATTCGCCGCGCAGGGCAAGGGCGCGGTGACAGTCGGCGAAGCGCTGTCCGAACAGGCGGGGCTCGCGGCTATCGATTTCAAACTCACGCTCGATACCATGGGTGACGAGGACGCCATTTGCGCTGCCATCGCGCGGCAGAAGCCCAATTGGACACCCGGAGACTATGCGGGCAACCATGCCTATACGCTGGGCTGGATCGCCAGCGAGCTGATCCGCCGCCGCGATCCGCATTGCCGCAGCCTGGGCCGGTTCTTCGCCGAGGAAATCGCCGCCCCGCTGGGGATCGACGTCTTCATCGGGCTGGACGAAAGCTTCGATCGCAGCCGCATCGCCCGGATCGCTGGCTTCGGCGTGCCCGACCTGTTCCTGCACCACACCACCATGCCCTGGCCGCTGACGATCAGGATGTGCCTTCCCGGCACGCTGGCGTTCCGAACGCTCAACAACCCCTTGCTGCTGCAGGGGCCGGGGGCGCTCGACTGCGAGGCTTTCTGGCGGGCCGGGCAGGGGGCCGCCGGGGGGATGGCCTCCGCACGCGGGCTGGCCGCACTCTACCAGGTCTTTGCCGAGGGCGGGGAGCGCCTCGGGATCACCCGCGCGGTGATGAACAAGATTTCCTCGGGCCATCGCTATCCGCGCAAGGGCCTCAAGGACCGGATCCTCGCGCTCGACATGTATTATTCGCACGGCTTCGAGAAGCCGTTTGCGGATTGGGAATACGCCCGCAGCCGGAACGCCTTTGGCAGCTTCGCAGTGGGCGGTTCGCTTGCCTACGCCGATCCCGAGGACGAAGTCGCCTATGCCTGGATAACCAACCAGCTCGGCACCGGAAAATGGGACGACCCGCGCGAGAAAATCGTCCGCGACGCCTTTTATGCCTGCCTGGAGAACCGCTCATGACTATTGCCCAGATCGTTTTGTCGGACCTCCATCTGGGGGCCCGCGACAGCCTGCTTACCCATGTGCTCGGCGGCGGGGAAATCGCCCGCGAACCGTCCCCCGTGCTGGCGGCCTTCGCTGCAGGTCTGCGTGCGACGTTGGGGGATTGGGAAAAGCCCCAGCTCGTGCTGTTGGGCGATGCGCTTGACTTGGGACTGTCGCCCTTCGGCGATGTGTCTAAGGCGTTCCTCCAGCTGATCGATGCGTTTTACCCGGAAAACGGGCAGGAAATCTTCCGCCGGGACATCGTCTATATCGCGGGCAATCACGATCATCACTTGTGGCGCATGGCGCAGGACCACCGCTTCGTGACGCAGCTGCAGGACGGAGAGATCCCGGGCGATCTCGAACACATCACCCCGATCATCGGACAGCCGACGCACAGCTGTCGGCTGATGGAATCGCTGATCGCGCAGCGTCCGCACCTGGCCGGCGCTTCGGTGCGGATCGCCTACCCCAACTGGGGGCTGGCCGATGCCGATCGCAAGCGGGTGGTGGTCATGCATCACGGACATTATCTCGACGGCATGTATCGTGCGCTGTCGAACATGCGCGGCTTTCTCGAACAGACGCCCGCACGCCCGGCAACGATGCACCAGCTCGAGGCGGAGAACGGCCCGTGGATCGATTTCCTGTGGTCGGATCTGGGCAGCGCAGGCGAAGTCGGCGGGCAGACCGGTTCGCTCTACCAGACCATGCTAAGCGCCGGCGCCAGCCACGATTTCGCCGAAAGCATCGCGCGGCGGCTGACCGGCGGGTTGAACGCGAAGCTGGGCATCAATCCGCAAATGCAGCTGAAATACGCGATCACGCTCGATAACCTGATCCGCGCCGGCGTCGATCTGACCGCGGGACGCGCCGCCGAACGCCAGCGCGAAGGCTATGGCCACGTACTTGGCGAAGCCGAGATCGACGACATCGGCTGGTATCTCGGGCAACCCATGGCTGCCCAGTTGCGCGAGGAACTGGGCGAGCTGCCCCGCGAAATGCAGCTCGTGTTCGGACACACACACAAGCCGTTCCAGGACGAATTGATGGTCGATGGCTACGCCACCCCGGTCGGGGTCTTCAACACCGGCGGCTGGGTACTCGACGAACCGACGCTGATGCCGGTGCAGGGCTGTGCCGCCATGCTGATTTCCGACGAGCTCGAGGTCGCCTCGCTGCGGCTCTTCAACGACCCGACCGACGGCACGATGGCGCCGGTTCGCGTCGAAGGCAGCGGGCGCGTGTCGCGGCTTGTCGATGACGCGAGTGAGGCAGTGGCGGGCGCAGCCGACGAGTGGGCCGCATTCTCCAGCGAAGTACACGGGCGCATCATCGCGGAAGCCGACCGGCGGGTCCGCGACATGCTCGACCAATCGAACCACGCCGTGCGGGAGGCAGCAGAATGACTACCCAGAAACGCATCGCAAAGCCTCTCGACCAGGCGCAATCGCATTATACAGTTCTCGTCGTCGGCTCCGGCTACGGTGCGGGTGTCGCGGCTTCGCGGCTGGCTCGTGCCGGCCAGCAGGTCGCAGTGCTCGAGCGCGGCCGCGAACGCCTGCCGGGCGAATATCCGAACAAGCTCGCCGATGCACAGGGTGCGATGCAGATCAATGCGAAGGGCGGGCGGATCGGTGAACCCGACGCCCTGTTCGAACTGCATGTAAACGATGATCAATATGCTCTGGTCGGCTGCGGGCTGGGCGGCACATCGCTCATCAACGCCAATGTCGCACTCGAGCTCGACAAGCGGCTGCTCGACCAGGCGCATTGGCCCGCAGCCTTTCGTGACAACCGCAGCGAGATCGACGGTTATTTCGAACGGGCGCGCGAAATGCTGGCGCCCAACCCCTATCCCGACAGCCATCCCGTACTGGGCAAGCTCGAAGCGCTCGAACATTCGGCCAAGGCGATGGGGCAGCGTTTCTACAAGACCCCGATCAACGTCACTTTCGAGGACAAGATCAACAAGTTCGGCGTTCCGCAGCCGGCCTGCACGAATTGCGGCGACTGCGTTTCTGGTTGCAATGTCGGGGCGAAGAACACGACGCTGATGAACTACCTGCCCGATGCCGCGAACCACGGGGCGGACATCTTCACGCAGGTCAAGGTCCTGTGGATCGAACGCGACGGACCGCGCTGGCGCGTTCATATCGAGCCCAATGGCGAAGGGGCTGCTCAGGGCCCGGGCAGCATCACGGCCGACCATGTCATCCTCGGCGCGGGCGCGCTGGGGTCGACGGAGATCCTGCTCCGCTCGCGCGAGAAGGGACTGCCGCTGTCCGACCGGCTGGGGACGAATTTCTCGGGCAATGGCGATGCGCTGGGCTTCGCATATGACAGTTACCTGAAGGCTGAAAAACAGGGCGATACGCTGACTGCGCAGCCGCTCTATGCGATTGGCGTGGGCGCTTCGGATATCGCGAAGGATGCCTATCCGGGGCCCTGCATTACCGGCGTGATCGACATGCGCGCGACCGAGGATGTCACCGACGGGCTGGTTATCCAGGAAGGTGTCGCCCCGGGGATCATCGCCACCGCGCTCGCGCCTGCCTTCTTCTTTGGTGAGGCGCTGGCCGATGGGTTCACGCGGTTCGGCATGGACCAGGTCAAGCCGCGCCTGCTCGATGCCAAGGCAATGGGCGAGGCGGTCCAGACCGATCCGGGAAGCATCGCGCAGTGGGCATACAAGGGCCCCATGGCGCGCACGCAGACCTATTTGGTGATGAGCGTCGACGATTCGGGTGGGCAGCTCGCACTCGAAGACGACCGGCTTGCGATCCATTGGGCCCAGGCCGGCGAACAGCGCAGTTTCCGGCGCGACGACGACCGCATGGCCGAAGCCGCGCGCGCAATCGATGCGCAGTATTTCTCCGATCCCCTGTGGAGCGACCCGTTCGGCAAGAAGCTGATCACCGTCCATCCGATCGGGGGCTGCGGGATGGGTGACGATGCCGCGCATGGCGTGGTCGACGATACCTGCCGCGTGTTCGCCGGGACGAGCGGAGCCGAGGTGCACGAAGGGCTCTACGTTTGCGACGGGGCGGCGCTGCCCGGGGCGGTGGGCGTCAATCCGTTGCTGACGATCACCGCAGTGGCCGAACGTGCGATCGAAAAACTGGCCCGGCGACAGGGCTGGCAGATCGATTACACGCTGGGCAAGGAAGCGCCCTTGCCGGCGCCAGTGGAGCAAGCCGCAGAAAAGCCGCAAGCCGGCCCAGCACCCGAACCCGCGGCGGCTACGACCGGCCATGGCATGCGGCTCGACATCGCCAAGTGGGTGCCCGGCCATGCAATCGAGGCTGTGGCGCAAGCCGTCGAGAAAGCCGCACGGCATTTCAGGACCGGGGCGATCGATGAAGGCAAGGCAGCGATCCGCCAGCTGGTGATCGACCATCCCCGTGCGATGAGCCCGGGGCTGTCGTTCACCGAAACCATGGCAGGCCACATCAGCGCCACCGGATGCCATCACCGTCCGTGCGGCCATGTCGAGCGGATCCGCGACGATTATGCCAATGGCGAAGCCTGGGGACGCAACGAAGGCAGCGCGTGCGATTTCCGCCTGACGGTGACCACAGATAACCTCCATTGCATGCTCGAGGAGAAGGACCATCGCTCGCGGATCACCGGCGCGGTGACGGTCAACGCGCTATCGCCCGATCCGCTGCCCGTTCGCGAAGGGACCTTCCGGCTGCTGGTCGCCGATCCCGAACGGGCGGAAAGCTGGACGATGCTTTACGACATGGTCCTCGAAGGACCTGGAGGCCCGGTTCATTTCCATGGCTTCAAGACGCTTGCGCAGCGCGGCAAGTCCGATCCGTGGACCGATCTGACCACTTTGTTCGTAACGCTGCGCACAGGCGAGGATGCGACCGGCGAACTGATCGGGCGCGGCGTGCTGAAGCTGGGCATCGATGAATTCATGCGCCAGCTGACGACGATCGAAGTGCACGACAGCAATAGCCTGATCGGTCACGTGGTGAACCTGATCCCGCAGGCGCGCAAAGCGATCGAAACCTATTTCGTCGCCAAATATGCGGGCTTCTTCGCGATGACCACGTTCCGCGCCTATGGCGGGATGCTGGCAACGCTCAACGATTTCCCCGCCAAGGATGCGGCCGGCCTGGTCGCGCGCGCCTTGCGGCTACCCCCTCCCGAACGCCATGTTGTTCCGACTGCCGATGGCATCAACATCGGCCTGACCCGCTATCGCGGCGGCCCGCGCGGGCCGCTGGTGCTGGCGCCGGGACTGTCGGTGCGCGCCTCCAGCTTCGCGACACCGACGGTCGAGGAAAACCTTACCGAAAGCCTCGTGGCCCAGGGCTATGACGTGTGGCTGTTCGATTACCGCGCGAGCGCGGATTCGGGCAATGATACCGAGCATCCGCCCGAGTTCACGATCGACGACATCGCGCGATATGACTGGCCTGCGGCGATCCGCAAGATCCGCGCTGTCACGGGCGCCGACAGCGTCCAGGCGATCGCGCATTGCGTTGGCTCGATGAGCCTCCTGATGGGTATTGGCGCGGGCTGGGTGTCGGGCGTGCGGTCGATGATCGCCTCGCAGCTGACGCTGCATCCGGTAACCGACTGGCTCAACTACATGAAGGCCGATCTCGGCCTCGTCGGCGCGCTGGAACAGGTGTCGATGCTCGATGGCCATCTCGATTTCGTCGGGCGGGGCACCGAAGAGGACAATGAAATCGATGCCATCGCCTACCAGATCCCGGTGCCCGAAGGGCAGGCCTGCAAGAACCCGGTATGCCGCAGGGTATTCGGGGTGTTCGGTCCGAGCTGGGATCATGCGCAACTGGGCCACGATACGCATCTGGCGCTGGGCAGCATGTTCAGCCGTGTTGCGCTCAAGCCGTTCGAACACCTGCAGGACATCATGCGGCAGGGGCTGGCAGTCGATGCGGCGGGAGATGCGGTATACACGACGAAGGATGCGGCGCGGCGGCTGGCGTTGCCAATCAGCTTCCTGTCGGGCGCGACCAACAAGCTGTTCTATCCCGAAAGCGGGCAGCGCACTCGGGTCTGGCTGCAGGACCGCAACGACCGCGAGCTGTACCAGCAGCGCATCGTGCCCGATTACGGCCATATGGACTTGTTCATAGGGCATAGCGCGCATCGCGATGTCACGCCGGTGATCCTCGAACAGCTCGAATGGCTGGAAGGCCGGGCGCGGCATGCGGCGGACCGCCACCAGGCGTAATCGCTCGCTTTTGCGGTGCAGCGGATAACGCCCGCTGGCGCGCGCCGAGGGCTGGTGTTGGAGCACTTGGCTGCGCTACGCAATTTTTCGCGTCGTGGAGGTTCGGCAGTTGGACAAGATGTTTCGCCGAGAAATTCTCGAGGCGATCGGGCACGGGGTGGTGTTCACCGATCCCGCAGAGAAGATCACTTACGCCAATCGCTATTTCTGCGAGATTACCGGCTATGACGAGAGCGAGGTGCTCGGGCGGACGTGCCGGTTCCTGCAAGGGCCCGAGACTGCGGGCGAGACCAAGTGGCGGATTCGCCAGGCGCTTGATGCGCGTACGCAATTCGATGGCGACGTCCTCAACTATCGCAAGAATGGCGATGCGTTCTGGAACAGCATGTCGATCACGCCGCAGTTCGGCGACGATGGTGACCTGATCGGTTATGTCGGGATCACGCGTGACGTTACCGAGAGCAAGGCCCGCCAGCTTCGCAATGAAGAGCTCGAGCAGCAGTTTCGCCTGATCTTCCAGAAGATCCAGGCGGGTATCGTGGTCCACTCGCCCGAAGGGGATGTGGAGATGATCAACCTGCAGGCTTGCCGCCTGTTGGGTCTTTCGCACGATGAAGATGCCGCACTGGGCGAATTCGAGGAGCTTACGCTCATGCTCGAGGACGGGACGACGCTGGCGAAGGAGGATTACCCGGCGCGGCAGGTGGCGGCGACGGGCGAATTCAAGCGCGGCCTGATCGTCGCTCTTGCACAGGACGGGCTGAAAGATGTGCGGTGGCTGTCCTGCAGCGCCTTTCCGATCTGCAACGACGCTGGCGAAGTCACGGTCATCGTATCCAGCGTGACCGATATCACCCATGCGCGCGAACAGCAGTTCGCGGCCCAGCGCGACCGCGAGCGGTTCGAACTGGCATCGCGCGCCGCGAAGAGCATGATCTTCGACTGGAACCTCGTCACCGGCGCGCTCTGGACCAACCAGAATTTCGAACGGATTTTCGGAACGCAGCCCCCGGCCGAAATGAATTTGGACAATGTCGCGCAGTTCGTCCTCGAGGCCGAGCGCGAGACTACGCATGGCCAGCTGCTCGAGGCGTTCGAGCAGGGCAGCGAACGGCTCGAAGGGGAATTCCGCTTTGCCCGGCCGCGGGGCGGCGTCGGGATCGCGCATGCGGAATTCATGATCCATTACAATGACGAAAAACCGGTGCGTATTGTCGGGGCGATCCGGGACCTGACCGAGCTGCGGCGCAAGGAGCAGCGGCTGGAAACCTCGGAAGAGCGGCTGCGGATCGTGGCCGAACTGTCGAGTGACATGCTGTGGGAACTCGACCCGCGCACCGACCTGTTGTGGCGCGCCAGCGAAGGGGTGGAGCGGCTCGGGCTCGATCCGTCGCTGGCCCCCTATTCGGGCGGCGTGTGGCACAACACCATCCTGCCCGAAGACCGGCGGGAGGTGATCGCTTCCTTCTGCGAGGCAATCGAAGGCAAGGCGGATCGCTGGCGCGCCGAATACCGGATCGAGCGCGCGGACGGGTCACACCTCCTGGTCGAGGACCGGGCGGCGATCATCCGGTCGAAAGACGGCACGGCAATCCGCGTCGTCGGGGCGGTGCGCGATATCACCGAAAGCCGGCGGCTGGAGGACATCCTGCGCGAGAACCAGTCGCTCGAGGCTCTGGGGCAGCTTACCGGTGGGGTGGCCCACGACTTCAACAACATGCTGATGATCATCATGGGCAATGCGGAGACGCTGGCTGAAGATCTCGCGAGCCCGTCGGACCGCGAACGGCTCGAACTGATCCACTCGGCGGCGCGCAACGGAGCCGAACTTACCAGCCGCCTGCTGTCCTTCGCGCGGCAGCAGCCGCTGGCCCCGCAACGGATCGATATTGCCGAGCAGATGGCGCAGGCAGCGCGCCTGATCCGCCACGCACTGCCCGACCAGGTGGAACTGACGGTCGATGTCGAAGGCCAAACGCTCTATGCCGAGGTCGATCCCAGCCAGCTCGACAATGCGCTGGTCAATCTGGCGCTCAATGCCCGCGACGCAATGCCGCAGGGCGGTTCGCTCTCGCTGGAAGCGCGCCCGTACCGGGTTGAGGCCGGTCTGCTCGATTCCGTGCTGGACCCTGGCGACTACATCCGGATAGCGATGGTCGATACCGGTGCCGGGATCGCGCCGGAGATCGCGCCGCGCGTGTTCGAACCCTTCTTCACCACCAAGCCGATCGGCGATGGAACGGGGCTGGGGCTCAGCATGGTCTATGGCTTTGCCAAGCAATCCGGCGGCTACGCGCTGGTGGAAAGCAGCCCGGGCAAGGGGACGACGGTCAGCATCTTTCTTCCGCAGGCAGCCGGTGGACGGCCCGTCCCGCGCTCAAACGACGCAAGCCCGCGGATGGGCAGGCAAAACGCGACCATCCTGCTGGTCGAGGACGATACGCAGGTGCGCGACTACGTCGAATGGATCCTGAACGCCGAAGGATATTCGGTGCTGAGCGCGTCCGATGGCCGCGAGGCGCTTGAGATACTGGAGCAGCATACGGAAATCAGGCTGATGTGCACCGATGTCGTCATGCCCGGGGGGATGGACGGTATCGAACTCACGCGCGAGGCACAGCGCCGCTTACCCGGCCTCAAGGTGCTGGTGGTTTCAGGCTACGCAAGCGAGGCATCGCTGCGCGAGGCGCTCGATTGGAGTGATACCGCCTGGCTGCCCAAACCGTTCACCCGCCGTGACCTGGCGGGCGCGCTGGCGCAGATGGAGCGAAGCTGACCGCGCTCAGCAGTTGACGGATGCGGGCCGGGCGGCGAACTTCGCCCTTTCGAAGGTCAGAGCGAATTCCACCGCGTTGCGGACCTCCAGCTTCTTGAAGATATTCGCACGGTGAACTTCGACGGTTCGCGGGCTGATATCGAGCGCGCGGGCGATTTCCTTGTTGCTGCTGCCATGCACGATCTGGCTCGCGATTTCGCTTTCGCGCGATGTCAGCCGTGCAATCAGCGATTTGCACGCTTCCACTTCCGCAACCTGCCGCCGCAGTTCCACCGACCGTTCGATATGCCCGGCGATCTTGTCTGCGAAGCTCTTGATCGACACCGGCTTTTCGACGAAATCGACCGCACCGCATTTCATGGCTTCGACGGCAAGGCTCACTTCGCCATGCGAGGTAAGCATGATGACGGGTATTGCTTGCGCTTCGGCCGGGATCTTGCCCAGTACTCCCAGCCCGTCGAGTTCGGGCATCCGCATGTCGAGGACTACGCAATCTGGAATCTCGAATTCGAGGCTGTCGAGGAAATCCACGCCGCTGCGAAAGGGACGGCAAACATAGCCGAACCGTTCGAGCCCGCGCACCAGCGTCTGGCGCACACCGGATTCGTCATCGACGATCGCGATGCGGTGTTTAGTGTCGTTATTGGCGTTCGTGTCCTGCGGATCAGCAGTCAATAGTTCCTCCACCCCTGCTCGGTCGTATCGGCGCATCGAGGCGCACAATACAACCCCTTTCCGGCCGGAACCTGCTCTTACCCCGCCCTCGAGCAATCGGCGCGCCCCGACAATGGATGTGGGGGTTAGCCGAATTATCATTAACATCGTCGGAACGCAAATTTGCGGCGCATAAACAAGATGCTATCGGACGGGGCCTAGGATGGGGCGCGGCTGCATTCTACCCAGCGAGATCGGGGGGGCGACTGTTCGTGCAGCTAGACTTGCGTGAACGCTTCATTTGTCGTCGGTGAAGGCGGCGACGGCGGAGATCGACATGGTCGGAACGCCCAGAAAAATTCTCAGGACCGTTACTTGGGTCCTTCGCGAAGTGCGCTCGCGTAGCTTTAAGGGCGCCCTATCAGGACTTGAGCCAGGTCCTGATAAGGAAGGCTACCGTTCCCAGCACTGCGACGCTGGCGAGCCAGATTGCTGCCATCCATCCCAGCCGCTGCCACAGCGGGCGATCTTCGGGCTGCCCCATCAATGGTAACCTTCGTCGCCCACCTTGCCGCGAAAGACCCAGTAGGCCCAGGCGGTATAGGCGATGATCAGCGGCATGGTGATGGCAACGCCCACCAGCATGAAGATCTGGCTGCGTTCGGGTGCCGCGGCATCCCAGATGGTGACGCCGGGCGGGACGACATAGGGCCACATGGTGAAGCCGAGCCCCGCCATGCCGAAGAAGAACAGCGCCAGGCTGAGCCAAAAGGGCTTGCTGTGGCGCTCGACCGACAGCGAACGCAGCAGGGCGATGGCGATAACTCCGGTCAGGATGGGCACGGGCGCAGCGAGGTATATCTCCGGCGCCGTCAGCCAGCGATCGGCATATTCGGGGTTGAGGAAGACGTTGTAGAGGCTGACCCCGCCCATCAGCGCGAGGGTGGCCCATGCCGCGCGCTTGCCCATCTGCCGCGCGTGGTGCTGGCCAGGCCCGTCGAGCTTCCATACCAGCCAGGTTGCGCCGAGCAGGGCATAGCCCGCCACCGTGCCGAGCCCGGTCAGCAGCGTATAGGGCGTCAGCCAGTCGAACCAGCTGCCCGCATAGGCGCGGTCGACCACCTCGATCCCTTGCAGCAACGCGCCCAGCGTCATCCCCTGCGCCATCGCCGCGACCAGGCTTCCGCCGGTGAAGGCGGCATCCCACAGCCGCCGATGGCCAGGGTCGCGCCAGCGGTATTCGAAGGCGACTCCGCGAAAGACCAGCCCCAGCAACATGGCGATGATCAGCGGATAGGTGGCGGGCAGGATCACCGCGTAGGCCAGCGGGAAAGCAGCGAAAAGCCCGCCGCCGCCCAGCACGAGCCAGGTTTCGTTGCCATCCCAGACCGGGGCGATCGAATTCATCGCGCGGTCGCGTTCGGGCCCGACTTCGAAGGTCGGGAAGAGGATGCCGATGCCCAGATCGAACCCGTCCATCACGACATAGGCGAAGACCGCAAAGGCGATGATGAACGCCCAGATCACGGTGAGGTCGAAATTAACGGCCATCGGTCGCCTCCTCCTGATTGCGCGGCAGGGTGCTGGGGTCGCCCGGGTTCTGCGACGGCCCCGGGGTAATGCCGGCGGTACGGATGGGGCCCGTATCGCCGCGCTTGACGCCCTTCTCGCCGACATGGGGCGATTTGCGCATCAGGTGGAGGATGTACCAAACACCCGCGCCGAAGACCGCGAAATAGACCAGGACAAAGGCAACCAGCGATGCGCCGACCGCGGGCGCATCGAGCGGGCTGGCTGCATCGGCCGTGCGCAGGAGATTGTAGATCACATAAGGCTGGCGGCCGACCTCGGTCGTGATCCAGCCGGCCAGCACTGCGACAAAGCCGCTGGGCGCCATGACCAGCGCCGCACGGTGCAGCCACTGCCAGTCGTAGAGCTTGCGCCGGAACCGTGCGACGAGGCTCCACAGACCCAGCCCGAGCATGGCGAAGCCGATGCCGACCATGATGCGGAACGACCAGAACACGATGCCGACCGGCGGTTCCTCGTCGTCGGGAATGGTGTCGAGCCCGGCGAGCGGGGCATCGAGGTCGTGTTTGAGTATCAGGGAGGACAACTTCGGGATTTCGAGTGCATATTTGACGCGTTTTTCCTCGCTGTCGGGAATGCCGAACAGGATCAGCGGCGCCCCGTCGGGGTGGCTCTGATAATGGCCTTCCATCGCCATGACTTTCTGCGGCTGGTGCTCGAGCGTGTTGATGCCGTGCATGTCGCCGGCGACGATCTGGATCGGCGCGACGATTGCCGCCATCCACATTGCCATGGAGAACATCTTTCGTGCGTGCAGGTTGGTGCGGTCGCGCAGCAGGTGCCAGGCGCCGACCCCGCCGACGACGAAGGCAGTCGTGAGGTAGGCGGCAGTCACCGTGTGGACCAGGCGATAGGGGAAGCTGGGATTGAAGATGATCTCGAGCCAGCTGTCACCCGGCAGATATTGTCCGTTGGCGCCGATCTCGTACCCCACCGGCGTCTGCATCCAGCTGTTGACCGACAGGATCCAGAAAGCGGACACGAAGGTCCCCACCGCGACCATCAGCGTGGCGGCGAAATGGAGCTTCTTGCCGACGCGGTTCATGCCGAACAGCATGACGCCGAGGAACCCGGCCTCGAGGAAGAAGGCGGTCAGGACCTCATAGGCCATCAGCGGGCCGATGACGGGGCCGGCAATGTCGGAGAAGACCGACCAGTTGGTGCCGAACTGGTAGCTCATCACGATGCCCGAGACGACGCCCATGGCGAAGGCGATGGCAAAGATCTTCAGCCAGTATTTGAACAGGTCGAGATATAGCTGCTTGCCGGTCTTGAGCCACAGTCCTTCGAGCACTGCGAGAAAGCTGGCGAGCCCGATCGAGAATGCCGGAAAGATGAAGTGGAAGCTCACCGTAAAGGCGAACTGGATCCGGGCGAGTAGAAGTGCGTCGACGCCTTCGAACATGACTTTTTCCTATCTCTCTGCCTGTCTAGCGGAGCGGGGGGCTCGGGGCCCGTCCGATTTACGCAAGGGGTGTTGCATTGGATCGGCGCTCGGCGCGCCAGCGATAGAAGGTCTTCTCCGAAATTCCGATTTCGCGGCAACTTTCGCATACGCCCCGGCCTGCGGCAATGAGCGCCGCGATCCGGCGGCAGCGGGCGTCCTTGTCGGGGATGCGCGGCATCAGATCATCCCCCGCGCCATGTCGGCCGGCGGCACCTCGGGCGGGCCGCCATTAGCCGCAAGCTCGCGAAAGGCGCGGTTCTGCGACAGGAACACCCGGCCGCTGAGCTCGGCGACGAAATCTGTGCGGTTCAACCGGTCCATGACCGGCCCCTTGACCTCGGACAGGTGCAATCCGATCCCGGCGTCGGCGAGGCGATGATTGATCGCCTCGAGGCTTTCGAGGCCAGAAGCGTCGATCTCGTTCACTGCGCTGCACATCAGGATCACGTGGCGGACTGCGGGTCGGTCGGCGACTTCCTCGAGGACATATTCCTCGAGCCAGCGCGCGTTGAGATAGGTCAGGCTCTCGTCGATGCGGATCGACAGGACGTGCGGCACGGTGAACACGTCATGGCGGTCGATATTGCGGAAATGCTCGGTCTCGGGAACGCGGCCGACGATCGCGGCATGCGGGCGGCTGGCGCGCCACAGATCGAGCAGCAGTCCCACCGCTACCCCGGCGATCACACCCAGTTCGACGCCCGCCACCAGAGTGATGACGATGGTCACCATATGCGCCGCGAAATCGGCCTTGGAATAGCGCCACAGCTGGCCCGGTGTCTTCAGATCGACAAGGCTGAGGACGGCAACGATGATCGTCGCGGCCAGTGTCGCGATCGGCAGGCTGAACAGCAGCGGTGTCAGGAACAGCCCCGCCAGCGCGATACCCACCGCGGTATAGGCGCCGGCCGCGGGCGTTTCCGCACCGGCATCGAAATTGACCACCGACCGGGCGAAACCACCGGTGACGGGATAGCCGCCCGAAAAGGCGCTGGCGATGTTGGACGCGCCGAGGCCGATCAGTTCCTGGTTCGGCGCGATCCGCTGGCGGCGCTTGGCGGCCAGCGTCTGCGCGACCGACACGCTCTCGACAAAGCCGATGATCGAGATCAGCAGCGCGGGCACCCATAGCTGCGCAATCAGGTCGGGATTGGTGGAGGGCAGGGCAAATGGCGGTAATCCCTGCGGGATCGCCCCGACGAGGTTGACCCCGCGCGCGCCGAGGTCGAGCGCGAGCGCCGCCACGATGGTTGCAGCGACAGCGGCAACCGGCCCCGCCTTGGCGACGATATCGGCGGCATGCTGCGTCAGGCCCAGCCGGACCAGCAGCGGCTTCAACCCTTTGCGTACCCAGAACAGGAACAGCGTGGCGGGCAGCCCGATCGCGAGCGTCCAGGGATTGATCTGGTCGATGGCCGCGGCAATCCCGCCGAGCATGGCGGGCCAGGTATCCCCGCCCGCGCCGACACCCAATATGTGCTTGAGCTGGCTGGTCGCGATGAGGATCCCGCTGGCGGTGATGAAGCCGCTGATGACCGGATGCGACAACAGATTGGCAAGGAAGCCCATCCGCAGCAGGCCGAGCACTGCCAGCATGATGCCGGACAGCGCGGCGAGCGTGATCGCGGCTTCGAGATAGAGCGCCGTGCCCTGCGCTGCCACCGCACCGGCCGCGCTTGCAGTCATCAGCGAAACCACCGCCACCGGCCCCACCGCCAGCGTGCGGCTGGTCCCGAAGATGGCATAAGCCACCAGCGGCAGGATCGAGGCATAGAGACCCACGACCGGGGGCAGGCCCGCCAGCAGCGCATAGGCCAGGCTCTGCGGGATCAGCATGATGGTGACGACCACGGCCGCGACCAGATCCCGCGTCAGGACCGCGCCGTTATAGGAGCGGCCCCATCCGAGAATCGGGAAGTATTGCGCCAGCGCATGCGCGCGCTGGCGCTGCCCGGGTGCGCCTGCCGGTGCCGCGCTACCTTCGGTGCCGGCCGGTTCCATCAGGCTGCGGTCTTGACCTGCGGCCGTGCCAGCCACTCATGGCCCTTGAGCATGCCGTTCCAGTAGATCCACGGCAGCGCCTCGGACTTGAGCAGCCAGCTGAGCCGGCGCGGACGGGTGCCGTCGATCAGCCAGGTGGGCAGGCTGGGCAGGAGCTTGCCGCCATACCCGAATTCGGCGAGCACGATCTTGCCGCGTTCGACGGTCAGCGGGCACGAACCATAGCCGTCGTAATCGGCGACCGGCTGCTTGCCGTCGAGCACAGCCAGCGCGTTGACCGCGACGATCGGGGCCTGCTTGCGCACGGCGGCTGCGGTCTTGGCATTGGGGCTCGACCCGGCATCGCCGAGCCCGAAGACATTCGGATAGCGCACATGGCGCAGGGTGATCGGATCGATATCGACGAAGCCGCTTTCGGCCTGCGCGAGCGGGCTGTCGGCAACGAACGCCGGGGCGACTTGCGGGGGAACGACATGGAGCATGTCGAACGCGACCGTTTCCTCGCCGGCTTCGGTTTTGAACGTGGCGGTCTTTGCCGGTCCGTCGACCGCGACAAGTGTTTGGTTAAGCTTGAGGTCGATGCCGTATTTCTCGACATATTCCATCAGCGCGGGGACGTATTCCTTGACGCCGAACAGCACTCCGCCGGCATTGCGGAACTCGACATCGATATCGCCCAGCACGCCGCGATCGGCCCAGGCGTCGCACGACAGGTACATCGCCTTCTGCGGTGCGCCCGCGCATTTGATCGGCATCGGCGGCTGGCTGAAGATCGCCCGGCCTGATCTGAGCGTACGAACGAGGTTCCAGGTGTAGGGCGCCAGGTCGTAGCGATAGTTCGAAGTGACGCCATTGCGCCCGAGCGTCTGCTCCAGTCCCTCGATCTGTTCCCAGGCGAGCCGTATGCCCGGTGCAACGATCAGCAGCCGATAGGCGATCGTGCTGCCATCGCGCAGCGTAAGCTGGTTGTCTTCGGGCTGGAAGGTCGCCGCCGCCTGCCGGATCCAGCGGGTGCGCTTGGGCATGACGCTGGCCATCGGGCGGCAGGTCACGGGCGCATCGAACACCCCGCCGCCGACCATGGTCCAGCCGGGCTGGTAATAGTGGTGTTCGCTCGGTTCGACGATGGCGATGTCGAGCAGGGGCCGTCGCTTGAGCAGCGATGCGGCGGTGGCGATGCCGGCCGCGCCGCCACCGATGATGACCACTTCGTGCGTGTAGCTGTGTGCCATGCCAGATCTCCGGTTTGCGGGTGCTATTCGGCCAGTTGCGATGCGAGCGCGGACAGGTCGTAGCCCGCGGCGCCGGCTTGCTCGAGGCGGTCGGCTACGCTCAATCCTTCGGGATTGGCGAGCGCATCGAGCGTGATCGAACGGGTGCCGGTGCGACAATAGGCGAGCACCTTGCCGCCGGCTTCGCGGCGGACCTGCCCGAAGGCGGCAACCGCTTCGGCAGGAAATGCGCCGCCGGCAACGGGGATATGGTGGAAGCGCATGCCGGCGCTTTCCGCCGCCGCGCGCATGACTTCCGCGGCGGGCTGGTCATCGTCCTCGCCATCGGGGCGGTTGCAGACCAGCACGCTGAACCCGTCCTGGACCAATGCCGGCAGCGCTTCGGGCGAAAGCTGCGGAGCCACTGCAAAGCGATCGGTGACGCGTTTGCAGGTCATGCCGATTTCGCTTCGAACAACCGGACCAGCGCCATGCCCGCCAGCATCGCGGCGACGAATATTGCGGCCGCACCCGGTTCGATCACCAGAGCGGCAATTCCGGGGCCGGGGCACAGGCCGGCGACGCCCCAGCCAATTCCGAACAAGGCGGCTCCGCCGATCAGGCGCGGCGTGAGATCGGCGCGGGTGGGAAGGTGGAAGGCTTCGGCCAGCCACGGCGTCTGCATCCGCGGAACCGCTCGCCAGACGATTGCCATGACGAGCACTGCCCCGCCCATCACGAAAGCGAGCGTCGGGTCCCACGCGCCGAACAGGTCGAGGAAGCCGCGTACGCGCGCCGGGTCGGTCATTCCGCCAAGTGCGAGACCGGCGCCGAACAAGGTACCCGAGACGAGGGCGGGGAGGGCGGGGCGGGTCATCGCAGCACCTCCATGCCCAGCGCATTCATTGCGGCGACAGTGGCGATGCCCGCCGCCATGAAGGTCAGCGTGGCAACGATCGAGCGGGCGGACAGGCGGCTGACGCCGCAGACCCCGTGACCGCTGGTGCACCCGCTGCCCAGCCGCGTCCCGATACCTACCAGCAGGCCCGCGACAATCAGGACCGGGGCGCTGGCGAAGCGGGCTTCGATACCGCCTTGCAGCATGGCCACGACCAGCGCGCCAAGCGGTAGCCCGATAACGAACGTCCAGGCTCCGCTGCGGGCAATGCCGCTGCCGCCCAGCCCCGCAGCCTTGGCCGCAATCCCGGAAACGCCCGCGACACGGCCCAGACCAAGCAGCATGACGGCTGCAGCAAGGCCGATCAGCACGCCGCCCGCAAGGCCGGCGAGCGGGGCCGCCTCGGGATAGCCTGGCAGCGTCATACCGCGTTCACCGGGATCTTGATGTAACTGACGCCATTATCTTCCGGTTCGGGCAACCGCCCGCCACGGATGTTGACCTGCACCGAAGGCATGATCAGCTTGGGCATGTCCAGGGTCTTGTCGCGGCTGGTCCGCATGGCGACGAAGTCTTCCTCGGTGACGCCGTCCTTCACATGGACGTTTTCCTCGCGCTGCTGCTTGACCGTGGTCTCCCAGGCATATTCGTCGCGGCCCGGCGCCTTGTAGTCATGGCACAGGAACAGGCGGGTTTCGTCGGGAAGCGACAGCAGGCGCCGGATCGAGCGGAACAGTTCGTGCGCATCACCGCCGGGGAAGTCGGCGCGTGCGGTGCCGAAATCGGGCATGAAGATCGTGTCGCCGACAAAGGCCGCATCACCGATGATGAAGGCCATGTCCGCGGGCGTATGTCCGGGCACGTGCAGCGCGATGCCCTCGAGCTCGCCAAGGGCGAAGCTTTCGCCATCGTCGAACAGCTTGTCGAACTGCGATCCGTCGCGCTCGAAATCGGTGCCGGCGTTGAACAGCTTGCCGAACACTTCCTGCACGCGGATGATCTCGCGGCCGATCGCCAGCTTGCCACCCAGCCTTTCCTGCAGATAGGGCGCTGCCGAGATATGATCGGCATGCGCATGCGTCTCGATCAGCCAAGTAACTTTCAAATTATTCGAAGTGACATATTCGATAATTCGGTCGGCGGAGCCGTTCGAAGTCCGGCCCGAGGCCGCTTCGAAGTCGAGCACCGAGTCGATGATCGCCGCCTCCGCGGTCTTGGGGTCATGCACGACGTAGGATATGGTGTTGGTGGCTTCGTCGAAGAAGCCGGCGATCGACGGACGGCGCGTCTTGTCGTCGCGGGCGCGCCCGATCTGCTGCGTGGCGTGGGCGAGTGGTTGGTCGGTGGCCATCGGACTTGCTCCAATAAATTACATAAACTATGTATATGTATTGCACTATTGATGTCAAGTGGTAGGAAGGCGCGATGAGGCAGGACGCGCACAACCCCGGCGATGCATCTGCGGCCCCCTGCGCGGGCCTGCGGATCGGCGACATGGCCCCCGATTTCTCGGCGCGCAGCACTACGGGCGATGTCCGTCTGTCCGATTACCGCGGGCGCTGGCTGGTGCTGTTTTCGCACCCGGCTGATTTCACGCCCGTCTGCACTACCGAATTCGTCGCGCTGGCGCGTGCGGCGGGTGATTTCGCGCAGCGCGACTGCGCGCTGATGGCGCTGTCGGTGGACAGCCTGTTCTCCCATTTCGCGTGGCTCAGGGTGATCCGCGACCGGTTCGATGTCGAAGTCCGCTTCCCCATTCTCGAGGATCCGACGCTGGTGATCGGCCGCGGTTACGGGATGGTCGCACCGGGCGACAGCGACAGCGGCGCCGTACGATCGACCTTCTTCATCGATCCCGAGGGGGTGATCCGCGCGATGACCTGCTATCCCGCCAATGTCGGGCGTTCGACACCCGAAATGCTGCGCATGCTCGACGCGCTGCAGGCGGTCGACAAGGAGACTTCGCTGGCACCCGCGAACTGGCAGCCGGGCGAGGCACTGCTGGGCCAGCCACAGGCGGACCTCGACAGTGTCTTCGCGGCCCAAGGCGAGGCCGACTGGTTCCTGGGCAAGGCCGGGGCGGGAGCGCGCAGGTGAACGATGACGATCTGGTCGCGGCGCTGAAGGCGGTGGCCCACCCGGTCCGCTTGCGCATCCTGCAGACGCTGTCGGGCGCCGAACGCAATGTCGGCGAAATTGACGACGCGGCGGAGATCGGACAGCCGACGCTGTCGCAGCAACTGGCCGTTCTGCGCGGTGCCGGGCTGGTGGCCACGCGCAAGGACGCGAAGCTGGTTTATTACCGGATCGACGAAACCAAGCTCGGCCACGTGACCGCCGCGCTGGCGCAATTCGCCGGCGAAGCGGTGGGGTCCGAAGCGCCGGTCCGTCGCCGTACTTCAGCGCCCGGCGTGGCCAATTTTGCCCAGCTCGGCTGAGCTGGGGCGAATTCCGTAACTCCCAATAAGCACGCTCCCTGATCATGATCAGGGAGGCGGCGAATGCTGCAATTTATGCACCATCGCGCAGCAGAAAACGCAAATGAGAATGACTTGCAATAGAAGTTGCGCGGGCTTAGGCGGACGCTCCAAGCGAATCAGCAGGGCCCAGCACACGTGTTCCGAAAACTCCTTCCCGCAGTCTTTCTCATCGCCGCGACTCCGGCCGCGGCAGGCGCCCAGACACTGCCGCACGATCTCAGCGTATGGGGCATGTTTGCGCAGGCCGACTGGGTGGTGAAACTGGTGATGGTCGGGCTGGTCCTGGCCTCGGTCGCCACCTGGACCGTCCTTATCGCCAAGCATCTCGAGCTCGCCCGCCAGCGCAAGAGCGCCGAAGCCTTCCGCGACACGCTGGCCGAAGCGGGATCGCTGGCGCAGCTCGATGCCGCGTCCGCCGCGCATCCCATCGTTAAAGAGGCGCGGGCGGAAATCGCCCAGTCCGCCGATGCTCTGGCGGATGCCGAGGGCCTGAAGGAGCGCCTCGTCTCGCGCCTCGACCGCTATGAAGCGAAAGTCGCCCGCAAGATGACGCAGGGGGTCACGATCCTCGGCACCATCGGGGCGACGGCGCCCTTCGTCGGCCTGTTCGGCACGGTGTGGGGCATCATGAACAGCTTCATCGGGATTGCGGAATCGCAGACCACCAATCTCGCCGTGGTGGCGCCGGGCATCGCCGAAGCCCTGCTGGCGACGGCATTGGGCCTCGTGGCCGCCATCCCCGCCGTGGTGATATACAACCATTTCGCGCGTGTGATCGCCGCTCATCGCGCCGTGGTCGCCGATAGCGCGGCCGCCTTGCTACGCATCGTTTCGCGCGATCTGAGCCGCGGCACGCTGCCCGCGGTCGAGGGCTGACAATGGCGCTCAAACTTGCTTCGGACAGCGAGGACCTCGCGGTCGCGCATGAAATCAACGTGACGCCGTTCATCGACGTGATGCTGGTGCTGCTGATCATTTTCATGGTCGCCGCGCCGCTCGCGACCGTCGACGTCAAGGTCGATCTGCCGGTATCCAACGCGCAGGCGGC
>VMHT01121342.1_pt1 | contig 21424 bp, 42 predicted proteins | sample 4693611 | NCBI WGS metagenome assembly VMHT01 (sample SAMN12280063, study PRJNA550983) | marine metagenome | isolation source: seawater sampled from same location over 5 years 0.02-0.2 micron viral filtrate | place: USA: collected off the coast of southern California halfway between the port... ...
TGTATCATTCTTAGACGCTTCACTGAAAGTTCTGTTTTCCAGTCGTCTCCGAACTTTAGTCGTGCTTTATACCCGCTGGGACTTTCGAACAACTCCATCACTTCTGCATATAATCCATGCTCACTTATAATTTTCATGTTCTCTCCAGCTTTTACTAATTTACATAATCGCATTATTCTTCTCCTAGTGAATTTCTTAGTAGTTTTAGTACTGTTTTTGGTGATTTTTCTAGTCCTGATAGTTTTTCTACTGGTATTTCCAGTAAGTCTGCCATTTCTTGGACTATTTCTAGTTTCGTTACTGGTTTTTCACCAGTTTTGGTAGTATATTCAGTCTTTCTATAGACTCCTTCTCTTGATAGTTTACCTATAATAGATTTTACACTCTTATCTAGTTCTTCTGCTAGTTTTTCTACTGTATCTCTATCAGGTTTAAGTCTATATTGGTTAGTTATATACTCTACTTGGTCTTGTGTGTAGTTAATCATGTGTCTTTCCTCTCATAAGCATCCATTACTTCTTCTATAGACATCTGTGGTTGCACTATAGTAATATTCTTACCTTGTAGTTTATGCACTGCTCCATTATTATAGTATACAAAATAACCCATTCCAAAACCTAAGTCTCCAATATTTCCTTTGCATACATAGTGTTGAGATACTTGATTTCCCCACTCCTCTGCTGCTAGAAAAATTCTTCGTTTTTGAACTATGTCATCATATTGACTCATTATGCTCTCTCCCAGAATTGGTCTGCTAATTCATCCATTACTTCGTAAGGATAGATTGTTTCTCCATCTACTTCGTGTTCTTCGTGCCACTCGAAGTCATTATCACTACTGTTTAGACTAGGATATAACTCATCAAACTGCTCCATAAGTTCAGTTCCATCAGTCTCGCTGTAGTCTCCTTCCCAAGCAGTCCAACCATCATCATCATGAACTGTTCCATAGTATTGCTTACCCATGAAGTTTCTAAACTCATCTTCATAAGTCATACTAGCACTTACTTCAGTTTCATACGTAGTTGCGTAGAATTCCATTAGATTTATTACTAACTCATGTGGTTGTCTCCATGCACTGTACCCAGCGATATACCCATCTTGACATTCTTCAATGTGGCACCACTTAGCACCTACTTGATTACAGTACCAGTCATATGAGTCCTCTAACTCTCCATCTTTGTCCAATCGTTTTTCTACTAAGGACATGAATGGTTGATGTTCTACCTCAACCAACTCTGTTATCTCATAAGGGTTGCCTTCATAGTCGTTTCTAGTCCTTTTCTCACTTATTACTGAGTTATTGAACTGCTCATCTTCAATACCTTCGATGTGTATTGTAAAATATACATGATTTGCCATTATATGTCTCCCTTTTCTCTTACTTCACTTCTTATTACTTCAAATCCATTAGGGTATCTTTTCTCTAGTTTATTGATGTTCTCGTCCATAACTTCATCAGGAGTGAAACCTAATGCTATGCAACCTTGCACCCAATACCATAATACATCACCTAGTTCTCTTTTCATATGAAAAATCTCATCGTTTGAGAACTGTGTATCTGCCTGAAATACTTTTTTCTTTACTACTTCAGCAAACTCACCACTTTCTGCCATCATTCCTATCAAGGCAGTCATCAATCTTGCCATATCGATTTCGCACTCAACTATCTTTCCTTGAAAGACGCTGTGAGTTCCCATCAATCTGTCCAATCTATCACACATTTTAGTCGTATCTTTACTTGTTTCAGATGTGCAACTGTCAACAAACCTAGCGTAGTCATTAATCTTACTCATTATGCTACACCTCCACTAATTTCAGATATAAACTTCTCTGCTTTTTGTAGTTGTTGCCACTCTTTCTTGAGTATAAGTTCATCATCTCTTAGTATTGTTCCATCTTCTAACTCTATCCACATATGTTTACAGTTCCTTGCTGGACAATCCCAGTGTGGAAATTTACGTTCGGTGTCTAAAGGGTAGTTAATGGACTTTATTTTACTACCATTTGCTTCCATGCCTACTGCATAGTGTCTATTATATTTATTTGCCAATGTCTTTCACTTCTCCTTTAGGTATCACTTGATATGCACCCTTGTTATAAGCAATCGATACCGTGTATTGCTTACTGATGTCTTGTTTGTAAGAGTTATCTTTAGGCACAGTATACTCTCCTACTGGTGCACTAGGTATATCACTTACTTCTCTAAATTTTTTCTTCATCTGTACATCGAAATTTGGTTTCGCTTTCTTACTTGTATACAAATGTTTTACTTTTCTCTTACGACCATGCTGGTCATATTGCATACTGCCTTGCTTCATAGTATTCTCCCAAGTATAAAAACCTGTAGAATTAATACTAATACTGGCACTATTGTTCTTATTAGTTCCATACGATACTTCATATCTCGTATGTTTTGCTCTAGTTGTCTTGACTTTCTAGTCATTGAATCTCTCCTCAGGCAGTTTGATGCCTTGTAATTTACATAACTGGTTCAACAGAGTTTCGTACTCCATTGTCAACTCTACTATGTGTTCGTTTAAATCTTCTAAGTCGTCAAGGCACATTTGAATTTCTTCTTCCTGCACCTTTAACTCCTCTTGCAATTCTATTACTGCAATTTTCTTTCGGTCAGGGAACTGTAGTAGTTTTCCCACTATCTGCCCTGCCCTCTGTATTTTTTGAATGAACGCTTCTTGTTCTTGTTCATATTCAGACTGACTCTTTTGTGTGAATCGCCTTGTGATGTTTTCTTTTTTACACTAACATGTTCTGCTTTGCTACTCCATCTCATGATTGCACCTCACTTGGGTCTACCCATACTACTTGAACTTTGCGTCTTGCTAGTTCGTTTAGACACTTCTGTCTTTGTTTTGGTTTAGTTCTACTCTCGTTGATTACTTTGAATAGTTCTTCTTTTGCTACATTTTTGATGTAGAAGTGCTTGTCTTTTAGTTTAGACGCTTTCACTCCACGCTTGTAGACTTTTTCACTTGGTTTAAATTTTGTTGGCATAATGCTCTCCTGTGTTATATTGTTAAATTGGGGAGGGCATTTTCATCCCTCAGTGTATGTTCAGACATAACCTCCACACTCATTCATCTAGGAAAATGTGGTTTCCTTTTTCTTTTCATATAGATATTATACAGAATTTATACTTGTTTGTCAAGAACTATTTTAAATTAACATAAGAAATTTTGTGTGTGGGGATATTTGAAGCGAAAAAAATGGAGAGAAAAGCGTGGGACTTGCCCTACTACTTCACTCTCCATCCAAAGTTTTTGTTGTTTAAAGTGGTCGTGGCGGAATAATTCACGAACCTATCCACTGCGTAACGAGAGGTGATGGATATTACGAACTTCAATCTACGACTTGCGTCTATGGTATACTGCTCATTTCGCATCACTTCTTTACTACTGTCGACTAATCGAGTGCGTGATTCTACAACATATCTGTTGAGTGAAGGTGCGACCTCCGTACTCTCACCAATCTCTTTCCAACTTAATGGTAGCGACAAAATCGTGTCATACTGCCCACTCGTCCCGCAGTATGAGGTGGAAACCACTTTTGTTTCCTTACTCTCACTTGGCACACTATGTGCACCAGCATATGTGTCTGCTTACTTCCGTAACACCCTAAGGTGGCAGACAACGAGGTTTGCTATTAAGAACTTTTCGAATTGACAGTTAAAACTGAATCTCCTCTAATAGTTCGAGCGTGGTTTCCTCACACTGGGGTTGATTGTATGGTCATAATCCACCCTGTTCAATTACCTCTGTTTTAGTAAACCCGAAGGTCGTAACGCCCATTAAAACAGTAAAACAAATCGCTTTTATACTATCGAGATAGTGCTGGAGTCTCTTGGTTCGTTGTGCTTTGCTTATCGCCTTTGCTTTCGTATTGCTACTAAGTTCGCAGGACTTATTGAAAGTATCCCCTCAACCCTTTACCGACCAGTTAATCGGGTTATGACTCTCTCCTTGCTGCGGAAGGTATGTCTCATAACGACTCTCAAAAGCGGACATTATTTTCGGATAACGCTATCTCAAAATGTCTAAAGAGCATACGGCAGTGTTTAACGACTCGCCAGTCAGGGTAGAAAACAACTCTTGCTTATTTATTCGCTCTCCCTCCTCCGAAGAGTCTGGGGTCAATGCTAAATCATTTATTTTTACAATTTAGTGTTGTTTTCTTTGTTTCTGAATATATATTATACTCACTTTCTAACCATTTGTCAAGAAGAATTTTAAGTTTTTTATCACTTGGTGATAGAAACTTTACTCAATCCCAACGGGGTTTTTTCTTGTTTATAAGTATATTATACTCACTTTACGACCATTTGTCAAGAAGAACTTTGAATTATTTCGTGAATATCTTCACTTAATTCATCGAAAGTTAGCACCTTGCTGGAGAACAACCCTGATGCCAAAGCATCGTTTGCCCACTTTCGTATGGTCTTTCCTCTTTCACTTTCCCAGTGTGCTCCCCCTAATATTACGAGTCCTCCACCGAATTGTTCAAGATTGTGTAGACAGAAAGGTAATTTCTCATCTACAGAACCACTTCCTCCCTGATATTTACACTCTATATGTAATTTATCTACTACTATGTCAATTTTACACCTACTACTTCCGTAAAGATTAGTGTATGGCACTTGTGTTTCGAACTCTATGCCGTTCTTCTCTAGTAATAATTCACATTCTAACTCAAATGCTTTTCCATTATAGTTCGCTTTCGCTCCCTGTGTCAGTTTAGTCATATTGACTCCTTGCAAATTTGTATCGAAACGATACTACATTGCTATTATAGTGTTCGGAATTAAACACTTTAAGAAGGGCAGAGATACTTTGCAGGTCAAGAGTCGAACTTGCTACTTCCATTTGGTGTGCTTCCGAAGACACTTCTCCAAAGTAGATACCCTTTTTAAAATGTGGTTACTTAGGGCAACCACTCCTTGACTCTTATTGTGAGATTGCGTCAACCAATCTTTGAAGGTCTGCTTTACCTGCTTTTACTAGAGTTGGTAACTCGATGTCGAAGTGGTTAGCGATTGTGTCAACTAATTCTGTCTTCGATACTACTGGTTCACCTGATTTAGTAGTTCTAGGTTGTGCAATGTATACACCTTCTCTTGACAGTTTGGCAATGATACTTCTTGTAGTTTTGCCGAATTGCTGTGCAAGTGCGTCTACAGTTTCTCTTGTAGGGTTTTCAGTGTATGCTGTAGTCATTTCTGAAACCATTTCTTCTGTGTAGTTTTTAGCGTTTGCCATTGTATTTCTCCCAAAATATGTATTTATATTATATCCGATGTCGTATAACTTGTCAAGGACTATTTCTGAAAACTTTGGTTTGTATGTATTTTTCACTTTTTCCTCCTTTTGATTATAAATATATTATAACCGCTTTGACAGGTATTGTCAAGACTAAATTCGAATTATTTTAGTCCCAGTCGCCATTTACCCAAGAGAGTGCACATCCGCCGACGACAGAACAGATGAACAGGATTGGACTTTCTGCCCAAAGCAATGGAACGATTGTCGCAAGTAAAGCGTACATAAATAGTCCTGCTAGAAAGTATACTATTGCGTTTTCCATATTACTTTTGTCTCCTTTTGAATATAAATATATTATACACACTTTGAATATGATTGTCAATAGAAAATGCACATTTATTGTAAAAAATCAGACGGGAACTTCGGGGGGCGGGACGCGAAACCACGCGACTTCGCCGCAAATCCTCGCAAAAACGCAAAAAACTTCCGAAAACTCTTGACAATCCCAGACAGACGTGATATACTATTAGAAACTTATAATATACCCGCCGTGGGGGTCCCCCATAGGGGTAGACTTGCGCATTGCTTCGTTTTTGCACTATATCTAATTTGCACTTCGTTTTAGCACTTCGATTTTGCACTCTGGCGCAGGGACGTGCTAAAGCACCCGCTAAAGCGCGTGGTTATGCTGGTTTGCGCTCAATTTACCCCAATCACCGACTGTTTTGCTGGTTAAGTGAAAATACTTTATCTTTTTTCAATTTGCCTATTGACCGCAGTGATTACGACCTGTATAATATATTTCATAATTAAGGAGAACAACATGAAAAACGAAAAAGCGAAAAAAGTCCACAAAACAAAAGCAACATTAGTGGCAGAATTAGAAGTTGCAATGAGATTAGACAAAGGTTTCTTAAACAGTCTAGAAAGAGCAAATGCTCAAACCATCAAAAGATTAATAGAACAAGTGTCCTAATACAGAACCCGCGAAAGCGGGTTTTTTATTTTCAAAAAGACTTGACAAGAGCGGAAAATCGTGCTACAATACCTGGGTGGCGGGCGGGATACCCGCGCTAGGTTTTGGGACAAATGACCGCTTTGGCGGCCTGTGTGTGTGACAGACTTGTGGATAACCTGTGGATAAGTGCTTATGTCACAAAGACTTCATGTTTGCACTTCACTTTTCCACTCTGGCGCAGACGCCATTGATTTTTCACTTCGTTTTGCCACTCTGGCGCAGGAAAGCGCTTTTTGTAAATGAGAATCGTTATGAGAATGATTCTCATTCAGCTTTTTTCTTGGAGACAAAAAAAAATCCCCATTTCTGAGGATTTTGCAAAATTTACTATTAGGTTAATAATATTAAAATGGCGAGCTAGTTCGATATAATCTCCCTAGCCCTTGCCAAGTCGCTGAGACAATCCTCCCCAAACAATTTCCGTTTCCTTTGGTGGTTAAGTCTTGCTTCGTTCTAAAAATCGTGAGATAATTAGCTTCGCAAACCCTAGAGCCATTAGTCAGTTAGGTATTTCCTTGACGACATTGAGTCTTAGCTAGTCCAAGGGTTAGAGGTCTGGGGTGTATCCTAGTAAGCTCGAAAGCGTTTTGGCATTTCCTGTCTCTCTCATGGGGTTGGTCGTTTCCTTCCTTCCTTGTTCCCCTTGAACATAATATAATTATACGCCTTTGCAAGAAAAAAACAAGTCTTTTTTCAATTTATTTTCATTTATTTTTTTTTAATTATTTTGCGAAAAACCCTTGACAAAATCCGTTCGCACCCTTAAACTTAACGTAAGTTAAGTTTAAGGGTGAGTCAAGTTTCTTGACATAGCCCAAAAAAAGAGGGCATTAAGCCCTCTTTTTATTTGCCCTCTAGGGCGTTCTCTAAGCCCCTCTAAGCAGTTTTATTCCATTGTCTAGCGTTGGAAACGATAGCCCCTAAGTCCATTAGTGCTTCGAGGTTGGCTTCGTTGTCGTCAAAAAACCATTTTTCCATATCTCGATAACAAGGCAAATTAAACAAATAACGACATTGAGCCTTTTTTAATATATGGTCTTTTGTCGTGTTGCCAATCGGTCTTGAAATGATTTTATCAAAATAGATATTATGAAAATAAATAAATTCATAATCCCATTTTCCGAGTTCTCTAGCTGTGCAAAGAATAACCATATCTCCATTTTTATAAACCTGTTGCAGTTTGGCATATAGTGGCAAGAGGGAATCTTGAAAAATATAATCTTTAGTAGATTTTTCTTTCCAATTTTCTAGGTCGATATTTCCTTGCTCATCATGGATTGCTCGGTGGCTCGAATCTATAATTGTTCCATCTAAATCAAAAATATAGATTCTAGGATTTAGATTATAAAATCTTTCGCATTGTTTCGTTTTAGTTATATGTCTATATGTTCGGCTCATGCTAACCTCGATAATTGGGCGATTGCCATTAATACAGTAATAATCATTAATTCCTTGTTTAGTTCTAAATAGGAATAACCGAAAATAATTAAGTTTCCAATTATGATAAATGGAATCTTAAAAGATAAATCGATAAAACCTTGCAAGGCTAAAAAGACAAGGGCAAAGCCGATATATAAAATCAATTGCCTTTTCTTTTGTGGTCTAGTATCTAAATAATCATAATGTTTCATTTTTAAAATCTCCCTTTAAATAATTCTCTAACCAATCCAAAATGTTTATCTGATAAATATTCTAGGTGTTTTGGTCTTTTGCTTTTTCTCTCTATGAGTTCTTTAAGTGTAGGAACATCATCAAATTTTGATGTTCCCTTTATTTTTAAATCTAATTCTAATTGTTTCATAATGCTAATTCCCCCTGAATTGCTGTTGGTTGTGCTTTAACCCTCTTTTTAGGTTTAGCGATTTTCTTGTTTCTGTGTTCTAGTTTTGATTTCATAGTTCTCTTATCTTGAATCATTTTCCATGATACGCCCTTAATATTATTTAAAAAATGTTTCTTAATAATATTTTTATGAGTTGCCCATGCTTTAGATAAAATCATAAATTCAAGTTCTGAATCATGTTGTGCTGTATGTGGCTCAATATAATCAACATCAAGATTAAGCCACCTTGCAACAGCTTCAGCCGAATATGAAATGTTATTATTCTCGGTTGTCATTCTGTCTTTATCTTCTTCGGGTAGGGATTCAATCCACCTATAGAATTTTTGATTTAACAATAAATGAGCCGAGATATCCATTAAGCAAGTTGTAGATAATCCCATAGCTTTTTTCTTTAAGTAAAAAGATTTATGCCTTATCTTTGTATGCGTTGTTCTGATAGTTCCAATTTTTCTATCTTCTCCGATATCGAAGTTATAATTGTAAGCAGTCAAAATCTCTACGCCCATGCTGTGCATTGTATTATCCCATTCAGCGATTATATCTTTCCATGATTTAACCTTATGTGGATTATTGATAGCGTCTTTCCATGCTCTAGCCATTGCCCCATTTGTTGCATAGGCTTCGCCTGTTTCTTTATTCTTAAATAAAAAGTTTCCGATATCTTCCATGACTTCACGAACATAATAATCCATTTTTTTAACATGGTGTGATTCGGTCTGTTCTATATTTCCAAAGACTGCCCCAAAATGATAAACCAATCCATGAGCAGTAGAATTTTTAAAACAAGTTTCAGTATCGACAACACAAGCGATTGTTCGCTTGTGTTGTGGTTGTGTTTTAGGCGACATCAATTAAGCCCCCTTGTAATCAGCTTTGACTTCAAGGGCGATTGCTATGTTTTCAATATCAATCTTTGTTGCTCTCTCCAATGCTGGAAGCGTTAGCCCTGTTTGGTCTTTGATTACTTTAACCATAGCCGATTTTGTAAGGTCGCTATAGTATGTTTTCTTTTCAGTTTTCTTTTTTATCAATGGCATTTTTTCTCCTTATATATGTTATTGATTAATCTAGTATAGCAGTTAGAGTGCAATTTACAATAGCAATTGTTAGACATTTAGAGGGCAAAATGTATGCAAAAATTATATACGATTTCTCTTGCATTTTTAGGCGATATGTGGTATGGGCGCCGCTGTATGGATATACAGTAGTTTATTTTTGAAATGGGGTTGACAAAACGCGTGCATACCCTTAAACTTACGTAGTAAGTTTAAGGGTTGGTTGTCAATAAATAAATGAAATTAATCCTTGCAATTTTAAATGAGAGGTATATAATATAATTATGAACGAGAAAAAATTAACAAAAAAAGAATTATTAGAAGCAATCGAATCTTATGAGAGAATGATAAGAAACGAGAGCCTAATGAAAACATTCACGAAACATATGCGAGGTGCATTTGTGGTGAGGTTAGGCAGATTAAATGCCGAATTAAAAAGGAGAAAATAATGGCAACATTAACAATATCAAGCGACCATAATCCAGGGGTCGTAGTTCTGAAAGGGAAAATGGCTTGGATTCAAAAAAGAGCATGGGCATATAGAAACAAGGGTTTCAATGTCTTAATAACATGGGAGCAAAAATAATGGAAACCTTATTAATATTAACCCCTGCCATATTATTATTAATGGTTGCATTGTGGGTGTCATCATGAGAACGAAACAACAACAAAAAAATCATGAAGCATGGCTAAGACAAAAAGCAAAGATAATTAAATATCTAAATGAGAATGAGATGATAGTATTCTTCTTGCTAGGTCTTTGCTTCTTAGTCATGGTAGGATTTCTAGCTGTTGCAGTTGCATAGCTAGGTCATTAGAGAGGGGGGTTATGAGACTCCCTCTCCTCCTATAGCTCTAGCTCCCCCACACGTGTAACTTTTGAAAAATTTTCGAACTACAAAAAGACGCACACTGTAGCATCGTGACGATGCATACGAAAATAATTCTTGACATCAGATATAAAATTTGATATAATTCTCCTATGAATGAAACTTTTAGAGAATGGGCAGACGTTAATCAACTTTTTGAGTTAAATTATCAGAAATGCTACAATTATCGAGACTTCGATGACTTTGAAAAGCAATGGAAAGATATTTTCACGAAGTTCGGCTTACACAAAGAATCTTTTAATAATAAAGTATTACTAGATATCGGATGTGGGTCAAGACCTGCACTTTCTTATTTTAGTTCAGACAATGAAAAACATTGTGTGGAGCCTCTACTAGATGACCTTATGAAAGTAGAGAAAAGCAAGTACAATGTATTTCCAGGAAAGACTCCGTGGCATAACAAAGAAAACCTACCTAATACAAAAATTAAGGATTGGTTTACGGAGGAAGACTACAAATTACATTCAGTCCCTTACGAGACTTTAGTACCAGAGTTAAGGGGCAAAGTAGATTTTTTACTTTGTTGGAATGTATTAGACCATGGCTATGATTGGAGAACAGGATTGAGTAATATGCTACTCTATCTAAAGAAGGGAGGTTTACTACTATTAGGAACCGACTTCGACGCTCACAAGTATCATCTAGGTATAGACAATCCAGATTACTTAAAAGAATTGATTAGCTACAATTTTGAAATAATAAGTCCAAAGGTAGAACACTCTCAACGATGGGATAGGGACTATATGGTACTAGCACGTAAAATATGAGTAAACCAACAGATATCGCAGTAAAAATGAGTCCAGAAGGGTTAGAGATAGCCAACGCATACTTAGAACTTGGGTCTACACAAGCTGTATGCATACGCCTAAATATAGATGAAAATACCGTGCAAGATTATTTAGGTAAGCGAGAGATTAAACAATATATCGACCAAGTGTACCTGGACACGGGCTACAGAAATAGATTTAAGATAGCCCATGCACTAGACGATATAATAGATAAGAAGTTAGACGAAGCAGAAGAATCTCAAATTTATACTAACAAAGACATAGCCGACCTGCTCTCAATGGCACATAAAATGAGAATGGACGAAATAAAAGCTATGGCAGACTTGGAGAAAGCAAAAGCCTCCAATATTAAAAACCAAACAAATGTACAAATTAATAGTGATTTACCTTTTGGACAAGGTAACTATGGGAAACTCATGGAAAAACTATTAAAGGAGGAATAATGATACATTTAAGCAGTTACATGCAAGAAGACAAACGCGCAGAAGTTTTCAAAAAGGATGGCCACTATGGTGCAACCTTTTATGATAATGATGAAAGAGTTGGAGAAGAACTCTACGTAGGACACAGTGAATCGTATGCAGAGAATGCAGCAGAAAACTATGTTCTAGGAATCAAACAAGTTGGCGTATAGTAAAGAAGTAGTAGAAAGGTTCGAACAAGTCTTAGCAAGTCCTAAGCAGTTCAGTGTGGGTCGCTTTGACCCAAATGACCCCGATGTAGCTACTGGTATGACAGGAGCACCTGCATGTGGTGATGTCATGAAATTACAACTTAAACTAGACAAAGATGAAACAATCATTGATGTTAAGTTTAAAACCTACGGATGTGGAAGTGCTATAGCTTCTTCTACTATGTTCGTAGAATTACTAAAAGGTAAAACAATTGAAGAAGCAAAAGAGATTAAGGACAAAGACATAGCAGAAGCGTTACAGCTTCCGCCTATCAAGTTACACTGCTCCGTTCTAGCTGAGGATTCTATTAAACAAGCAATCCAAAACTGGAAGGAGAAAAATGAAAATAATATGGAAACAGTTCCACAAGATGATGAAATCTAACCGAATACAAAATATTTGGCGAGAGGTATTATAGGAAATGATAGATGTCACTAATGAAGCTTATACTAGACTTATACAGAAAGCCGCGCACCAAGAGAACTTTGTTTTTAGACTTGGTATTACTGGGGGCGGCTGCGGTGGTATGGAGTATAGTTTTAATTTTAATAGTGAAACTTATTCAAGTGATTTGGTTCTGGATTGGGGGCGTATAGCATTTCGCATAGACCCCAATTCAGCACCCTATTTGGAAGGCATAACCCTGGACTGGCAGGTAGAAGGATTAAATGAAGGATTTAAAATTATCAACCCAAAAGAAAAATACAGATGTGGATGTGGAGAAAGCATCGGCTTCTAGGAAAGTACTACAAGTAGTTAACCTAAGCCCCAGCGAGTCAATAGTAGAAAAGTTGACGGAAATTCATCCAATGAAACAAATCTTTTGGGCGTCTATTATTCAAGTAAGCGTGTTCTTTGGAATGCTCGGAATGTTTCAGGTAAACTCATGGATATTTTCAGCTTAATCACAGATGTCGGAGCACCCATTGCGGCTGCTATAGTCATGGGTGGTTTTATATTCGTAATCATGCGACAAATTTTTGAAGGTGTGGTAAACTCAATCAACACCCTGAAGATGTTTACGGAAAGTCTCATAACTCGTGTCAAGACTATAAATAATGACATGATAAAGTTAGACACAAGTGTAAGCGCAGCTCTTGAACTTACACCTGATTTGGACAGAATTGCAAGAGCAGAAAATTTCGTAGAAGACGGAAGTATTGATGTAAGGAGAGACTAATGGATGTAGTATCAGCTTGGGACAGTTTATCATATTGGGACGGTATATTATTTACGTTCTGGATAGGTCTATTATATACTTATAAAGTATGGATAGATAATAGATGGAAATAGTTGACGCGATTCAAAAATTTGGTTTCCCCGTGGTGGCAATGGTCGGTCTGGGATATTTCGTATACTTTGTATGGACAACGATAACACAAGTAATCAATCCAACAGTAAAGGAAATGCATATGACTCTCATAAAGCTGATAGACCAAATACGTATGCTCGATAACGATATGATTCGTTTACAGCAAAAGGTAAACACTGTTTTACAAATGAAAGAAAATGAAAAACAAAAACGACATAACAGGTGATAAACTTATAACAAAGCCTTCTGCCGCATACGCAGAAAACTATGACGCAGTCTTTCGCAGAGGACAGATACATCAAGACCGTAACTTTGATACTGACGGCTATGAACAAAGGCAAAAAGATGAGAAGATTACAAATGGTGTAATGTTGGCACTTCTGTGCTTGTGTACTGCTTCAATCGCTTTTGACATGCAAGCTGACGAAATCAAACACAAATTTAAAAGTCCTTCATTTAGTGGAGTTGGAACATCCTCTCACTACTTAACTATTGACTCACAAGAAATAACAAAGAAGGACGCTGTAAAAGCTGAGATAAAAGCTTTGGCAGACGCAGCAAAGCGGGAAGAAGAAAACACAACTCTCGCAAGATTTATAAAGAACTTTGAAAGTAGAATATATGCACAGTTATCTCGACAGCTAGTTGATAGTTTGTTTGGAGAGAACCCTGCAGAAGAAGGGTCATTTCAGTTATTCGATAACTTAATCACTTGGACGAGTGATGGCATTACAATAACAATGACCATATTTAATGAGGCAACTGGTGAGACAACTACTATTACTATCCCTATTGGGGACTTTGGTTTCTAGTTGTGCAACGCACAGTGGTTATATATCACCGTGCATGACTAACCCCGATGGGGACTACAAAGACTTAACTACAATCATACGAAAGGCAGAGTGCTTCTCAGGTGCTGCTGTACTTGAAAAACCTGTCACAAAAGAAATACAATCCCTACCCTTACCCGCAAGAACGCCCGTTGTTGCTATCTATAAATTCGAAGACTTAACAGGACAAAGAAAATCAAGAGATGGAATCGCAGATTTCTCAAGCGCTATGACACAAGCTCCAGAGGCTTATTTGATTCGTGCGTTGAAATCTAGTGGATTCTTTAAAGTAGTAGAAAGAAAAGGACTAGACCATTTAACAAAAGAGCGTCAGTTGATTCGTTCTACTCGTGAGAGATTTGATGAGAAAGATAAACAGTTACCACTGCTGTATGCTGGTATCATCATTGAAGGGGGTATTGTAGATTACAATACTAATGTATTAACCGGGGGAGCTGGAGCCCGCTATTTAGGTATAGGAACTTCCAAGCAATATCGTGAGGATACAGTGGTGGTATCAATGAGGTTAGTTTCTGTGAGTACAGGAGAAATCTTATTGGACATCCTTACTTCAAAAGCAATCCTCTCCGTGGGAGTTAGTAATGATTATTTTAGATTTACTACTGAGAATGACTTAGTGGAAGTTGAGAGTGGAAACTCTATGAACGAACCTAAGTTCATTGCTTTACAAGCGGCTATTGAAACTTCAGTAGTAGAGCTTGTACAAAAAGGACAGGAAAAAGGGTACTGGAAGTACTATTTGGGAGACTAAAATGAGGATATTAATAGCCTTGTTTTTATCAGTTGGTCTGTTCGCAGACAATGAAATCTATATTGACCAAACAGGAAATAATGCTAGTATTGACTTGGAACAACTCGGCTCTAACAATATAATTGGTGGTGACGATGCAACTGCAGGTTCAATGACAAAAGCAATCTTGAATGGAACAACAATGGTCTTAGACATCAATCAAATAGGAAGCTCCAATAAATTTCTTACCGATGGAATACTTGGTGATAATTTTACTGGCTTCTTTGAATTTGATGGAGATTCAAACGTGTGGGACTTTAGCATGGACACAACCGGGCTAAACACAGCTGACGGCAATAATATTAACATTGACGTTACTGGTTCACTCAACATTGCAGATATAGATATCGGTGAAGATGATGCCGCAAACTATCTAGACATTGATTGGATTATCGATGGAGATAGTAATGAAGCAGAAGTAGATATAGATGTAGATTATGCAACTATATTCTGGGACGTTCTTGGCGACAGCAACGATATAACTTTTATCCAATCTGGATATGGAGCTAGTTCAAGCGATGCTAAATACTTCTACCTCGACTTAGAGGGAAGTAATAATACTGCGGTTATCAAACAGCAGTCAACATTAGCAGCCGACTGGTTGAAAATTGAAAGTAATGCGTCTAATAGCAATATTTGTGTTATTCAGAATGATGGTGGGACTTCCGCTTCATGCTGATATAGGAAGCATTACAGAACTACGTGGAGTAGGGCAAGTACTTAGAGACAAGCCCTACAACACGGACTTAGGATTTGACATTGAGCAAATGGATGATGTGCGTACAGCTAATGGGCGATTAGGTATCACATTCATAGACGATAGTAAAGTCCGACTTACAGAGCATAGTAAACTTATAATAGACAAAGTAATCTTTGACCCCGACCCTAGCAAGTCGCAGATGTCAATGAAGTTTGCAAGTGGAACAGCTCGTTTTATTACTGGTGGTATTGGCAAGATTAATAAACAAAATATTAAGATTGAAACACCGACTTCTCAGATTGCTATTCGAGGCACGGACTTTACTGTGACAGTGGATGAGTTAGGAAGAAGTTTAGTAATATTACTACCAGACGATATGGGACTTCCAAGTGGCGAGATTGTAGTAGCAACAGCCATGGGAGAAGTCATACTCAATAAACCTTATGAATCAACAGTAACTAGTATGTGGGAAAGTACACCTACTGCACCGATGATACTAGACTTGACACTGGACATCATAGACAACATGCTCATAGTGAGCCCACCTAAAAATGAAGAAGAAGAAACTGCAGGAGAAGTTGGAAGTGATGAGTCTGATGACAATATTCTTGATGTTGACCTTCTCGCTTACGACGGTTTAGATATAGATTATTTAGAAGAAGACTTATCTTTTAATGAACTTGACATAGACTATTTAGATGTAAACTTTCTCGAAGACTTGTTGGAAGTTATCGAGGAACTAGATGCACTTGCAGTAAAAGAATCAAGAGGTACACAAGCTTTTTCAGAATTTGATGTACAAGGTACATTATTCGGGCAAGACCCAACAACACAGATTTTAACATTTGGTGACGCAGAAAAGATTACAATAATTCGTAGCGTTACTCAATCCGTACAACTAGAACTCAATGGTGAGACAAGCTATAATATAATAATTGAACAAGATGGTAAAAGCTATAACATTATTCTTAACTCTGGTGACAACTCCAGTATTCGCATCCGTCAATCTTCAGGTTGATATACCTTGGGACTTCGAGCAGATGCAACAAGACGCATCTAAAATAGAAGCTTCTGAAGTAACGTATCACTTTGACTTTGAGAATGAAAAACACAAAACCTTTTTAATACTAAACATACTAGACGTTGCTTCTACTATATATGCTATGGAAAATAGAGATACTTTATATGAAACAAATTTTCTACTTCCAAGGAAACCAAGTCCTGAAGAGCTAATTATACAGAAGGCTGTAGTAATATCTACAATGAGCTACTTGGGTTTGTTTAGTACTCACCCAGACGACCAATGGTACATTAATGGACTAAATGCAACATTAGGCATAGTAATAGTAAGTAATTTATATAGTATAAACAAATATGAATAAACTAATCACAATTGTACTAGCAATGGGACTTCTTATATGGAATCCCTATCCTTTCCAAATTTTAGAACTTAAAACATTTGACTACTTAATTATGAATACAGAAGTAGTTCAAAATGAGAACATTCTCATAGTTGACATTGACGAAGAAACAGTCAAGACTTATGAAGGATGGCCATTACCGAGAAGTGTCTATGGAGATGCTATAATGCAGACCGAGGCAATTCCAGGCATTACAGTATTAATGCCAAACAAAGACTTACGAGGGCCAATGCAAGATGATTACTTTATACGCAGGCTAGAAGTAAGACCTACTGTCCTTGCTAGTGCAGCATCGACACAAGTAACTGGAACTAATCCTCATGTAGGAACTGCCCAGTTAGGAGAGGACCCAACACCATGGCTATATCAGTATCCAGGAATTTTACCTACCGAATCTACTCTGGAGTCAAAAACAAAGGGGCTCGGACTAGTAACCGCTACGCCGGAAATAGACGGGGTTACTCGTCGTATTCCCCTAGTCGTAAACGTAGAGTCAAAACTTTACCCAAGCTTCGCACTCGAACTCTTAAGAGTCGCAGTAGGAGACCCTTCGTACCAGCTAAAAACAACAGAAGAAGGCGTTACTTGGGTTAGAATACCAAACTACCCACTTATGAATACAGATGCGAATGGTCGTATCTTTTTAAATTGGAACACGAACTTTTATAGACAAAGCTTACTAGAATATTTACAACAGCCGATTGATGCACCTTTTGTAATTATCGGCACGACTGCAGAGGGCATAACAAACCCTGTGCCGACCCCTGCGGGGGCTAAATACCCACATGAAATTCAAGCAAATATATTACACAATCTTATCAACGGCACTGCACCTTCTGCACCGACCTGGACTCTTTCTGCTCAGCTTGCCTACAGTTTACTTGGCCTCACCTTATTGGCTCTTACGGTCTCTCGAGTCTATCTTTCTGTACTAGCTTTAGCACTAGTTGTAGCAGGAGCGTTCTATGGAATGGGGTATGCCTATAAATCTTCCTACTTACTTAACCTTAATGGTGTCGTAGTTATCTCGATTTTGTACTGGGGGTATCATACATTCCTGAGTTTCCTTTCCGAGTATCGTCAGAAACTTCGAATCAAACAACAATTCGGCACGTACGTAAGTCCCGACCTTGTCAAAAAATTACAGGAAGACCCATCATTACTGAGATTGGGTGGGTTCACGGAACAACTAACTTTTCTTTTTTCTGACATCAGAGGATTTACACCGATTTCAGAAAAATATCAAAAAAATCCACAAGGACTTACGAGCCTCATTAATCGTTTCCTTGACAACCAGACTGAGATAATTCTCAAGCATGGAGGTACAATCGATAAGTATATGGGAGATTGCATCATGGCTTTCTGGGGAGCTCCGCTTCCTGACGAGAATCATATAGAGAATGCAACAAAAGCGGCTATTGAAATGAGAATAGCTTTGGAGAAATTAAATGAAACACTTAAAGATGAAGGCCTTGACCAAATTAATACAGGTGCTGGCATCAATTCAGGTCCTTGCGTGGTTGGCAACTTTGGCTCTACTACTCGTTTCGATTACAGCGTCCTTGGCGATGCGGTTAATCTGGCTGCAAGGTTAGAGTCAAGTTGCAAAGATTATGATGCAGATTTAATAATATCTGAACACAGTTTAGTAGATGGTTATGAGTACGAGTTTCTTGACGAGGTAACTGTAAAAGGCAAGTCGGAGCCAGTAAAAATCTATACCATACGAAAATAATACTTGACATCTTGTTGATATTTTGATATAATTTTCATAAGTGTGGAAATATCCACAAGATGTAAAGGGGACTAACATGGAAATCGAGCAGGTAGCTGCAAATCTTGAAAAGCATGAAGCTATCTGTGCTGAAAGATGGAAGACAATATTTAACAAAATAGAGTCTATGGAAAAAGGAGCTTCGGACAGATTCAATGGAATCGAAGGACAAGTTTCTAGAATAGAATCTATACTATTAGGATGTGCAGGTTTTTTACTTGTATCCTTAATCGGCATTGTAACAACCATGATAACAATGCACTAGGAGAAAACAATGGAAATGGAATATAGCAAAAAAGATATATCTAAGTCACCAAAGGCTAAAGCAGAAAAGGCTTTACCAGAGGGATGGCAGTTATATCTCAAAAGAGGTGTATGGTGTGTAAGAGACGACCAACACGTCTTATCACAACATAAATCAGAACAAGAAGCATGGAAGTTTATTAATGGCTAATCAGATAGAAGAAAAATTAAAAGAAGCAGTAGAAAAATCAGAAGAAGAACATGGAGAAACTCCACAATCTGCTAGACTCAAAAAGCTAATTGCTAGAAAAAAGAATCTACAACGTAGAAAACACAACACAAACAGACGCAGATAAACATGAAGCGAAAAAAGTCGCCTGAAGAACGACTAGAGATTTGTAAGAAGTGTCCAAAATACAGTAAGTTTTGGAAAACTTGTACAATATGTAAATGTTTTATGCCCCTCAAAACTAAATTAAGATGGGCTGAGTGTCCAGACGAGCCACCTCGTTGGACTTAGGAGAAAGCAATGCCATATGGAAAAGGAACTTATGGTTCCAGGGTCGGACGGCCCAAAAAGAAAAAGAAAAGAGGCAAGAAGAAGAAAAAGTAACCAAAGTTTAACCTGAGGAGGTGATTAATTTTTAGGAGCGGGTGACCTTATACTAAGCAAACTTGCATGATATTATATCATGACACGGAAAAATATCGAGGGGTCCCAGCTCCGCCCTAATAGGAAACATTATGTTTAAAAGAATTTGGAATATATTAAAGGGGGTAAACCCCAATGACTTAAATGGAGACGGTAAAGTCGACATTAAAGATAAGATGATTGAAGCAGAAAGAAAAACTGCAAAAGAAATCACACAATTTAAGCCGAGTAGTAACCACAACGGCGATGGAGTTGACCTTAGCGAAGGCTCCTATAAAAACTAGTGGTTAAGCAGTCTAGCTCGTAAGAGCGGAAAGGACTGAGGAGAGAAGTATGATAGATTTTTTCTTATTAATAGGAAAATTAATATCAGTTGTCCCCGTAATTGTAACAATCTGCTCTTTTGTAGCAGCGATTACTCCAACACCAATTGATGATGGATTAATGAAAAAGGTTTACATGATTATGGACTGGTGCGCATTAAACGTGTGGAAAGCCAAGGACAAGTAGGTTAATACCCAGTTAGAGTTCTCTTCTTCAGTCAATGAGTGGGGGACTCTACACTTTAATTATGGCAGCACGTAGAAAAAAATCAAGAAGGAAGGTAGCAAGAAAATCACGTAACGTACCTACTAATAAAAAACTCTATGCAAGAGTAAAAGCAGCAACAAAAAGAAAGTTCGCAGTATATCCTAGCGCATATGCAAATGCATGGTTAGTTAGAGAATACAAGAAAAGAGGCGGGAGGTACAGACGTGGCTAGTACCGGACTTAAAAAATGGTTTAAAGAAAAATGGGTAGATATTGGAAGACCAAAAAAGAAAGGCAGATATCAACCTTGTGGAAGAGGGAAAGCTAAGACAGGAAGAAAAGGCTATCCTAAATGTGTTCCTTTAGCTCGTGCTAGAACTATGAGTAAAGCTCAAAAACGTTCAGCAGTAAGGAGAAAAAGAAAAGTAGCACAGGGCGTTGGAGGAAAACCTACTAACGTTCGTACTTATGCAAAGAGAGGCAAAAAACGAAAAACTACACGAAGAAAAAGAAGATAATCTCCATTAAGCAGCTAGACCACAAACTAGAGCTAGCTTATACACTTATGGGGGTAGAGAAAGCAGTAGCATCGTTAATAATAGACTCAAGACAGAAGTTAACAAATTTAAAGAAACTGAAAGATTATGCATCAATGAACAAATGCGTCTTTCGAGACGAGCAATTAAAAAAGCTTGTAGGAGAATAAAATGGCTAGAGGCGGTTTTTTAAGCGGACCTACTGGTGTTCACAGCACACAGAAAATCCGTAAACACAAACTCAAAAGAGGAGTTACTAGAGACATGAATGCAGCAGCAGGAGCTACTGTAAATAGCAGAAAAGCAGGAAGTATGGAAGCAATGAGATACGCATCTGCACCAAAAGCTATCGGTCCTAGATTCGGTAAAACAAAGAATCCTAAAAAAGCTAGATTCAGCAAAAAAGGACATAGCAGAATATTACGTAGGAGGTAGAAATGCCTACACGTAAGAAAGGACGTAAAAGAGACCCTAGATTAAAAAGAGCAGGAGTCTCAGGTTTCAACAAACCAAAAAGAACACCAGGTCACAGAACTAAATCACATATAGTTGTGGCAAAGGTGGGCGGTAAAATCAAAACAATAAGATTTGGACAGAAAGGAGCTAAGACTGCGGGCAAACCTAAAGCAGGAGAGTCACGTAGAATGAAGATGAAGCGTAAAAGTTTCAAAGCTAGACATAGAAGAAACATTGCTAAAGGCAAAATGTCAGCTGCTTACTGGGCAAATAAGGTAAAATGGTAAAAAGTGAACTATGACATTAGTCAATTCCGTAAAAAAGGTTATTTAATTGTAAAAAACTTTCTAAGTAAAGAGGAACATGAAGAGCTCAACCTCACATGTAACACTTTGACTAGATATGCAAAGACTATTTCGGCGCATACACAAGAAAATTGGCTAATGAACACTCCGTATAACCCTATGATGTTACAAGGAGCGATGAAATATAATGAAACTTTTAAAAAATTAGGTAGAAATCCTAAATTATTAAAGGTAGCAAGAACATTACTACGAACAAATCACTTAAGTACTTATATATCTAAGTTTTTTCCAATGATTCCACGAGAAGGAA
>VMHT01217404.1_pt1 | contig 21423 bp, 32 predicted proteins | sample 4693611 | NCBI WGS metagenome assembly VMHT01 (sample SAMN12280063, study PRJNA550983) | marine metagenome | isolation source: seawater sampled from same location over 5 years 0.02-0.2 micron viral filtrate | place: USA: collected off the coast of southern California halfway between the port... ...
AAATATGTAAATAAATCACCATATTTTTTATAAGGAATAATTTGTATTATTTTTTTCTGATTTAAATGTGTATTAGATGAGATTTCTTCATAAATTTCTTCTGGTAAAATAATATTAGGAACTTTATTATTTTTTAAATATCTAATCATATGAATAACATCTTGTTTATTATTATAATAACAAGATTTATAAATGTTGTTATTATTTAAATAAATATGTTTAAATAACTTTAAACTATTTTTTACTAAATTTTTTTTATAAATAATATGATTTTTGTTAACTGCTTCTTTTAAACTATTAAATTTATATTCATTATTATCTATAAATAAATATTTAAAATAATAATTTTTATCAAATAAATCTTTTCTAATTGCCATTTTTTCATTTTTTGGTGTTTCTATAGAAATATTTATATTATTTGATATTTTTAAATTTATAATTTTATCATCAAAAGTATCATCATCTTCACTAATGAAGATGTTTTTAAAAAGATTTTTAAAAAATGTGTACATGATATATATATATTAAAAATATATTAATCAATTTTTTTTTTATTTTTTATATTTTTTGGTTTAAGCTTTTTTTGAAAAAAGCTTCATTATTAAAAAGATATTGGAAAGATATGAGAAAGAGGAACTGAAGGAAGTAGAGATAAATATAATAAAAGGGAAATGGTGTAATGAGAGGTGTATAACAACAAATATAATAAAAGAAGCGTTAGAAGAACTAAATTTAGTATATTTAATATATAAAAAAAGAGTGAATTGGAAGAATGAAATACATATAAAAAATAAAAAAATAAGCATCAAATAGAAACTTTTTAGAAAAAACAAACTTTTTAGAAAAAAGTTTAAATCAAAAAGGCAACTACGTTGCCAATGGGTTCTATTGGACCCTTAGTTTAAATCAAAAAGGCAACGTGGTTGCCGATGAAAGCTATGATTACTAGGATAAAAAAATTTGTTTTTGATCTAACCTAAGGAAGCATAGCTATTTGCCTTTTTGATTTAAACTTTTTTCTAAAAAGTTTGTTTTTTTAGTTTTTTTAGTTTTTTTAGTTTTATCTTTTTCTTTCAGTTTTTCACATTCTATTAGTTTTACTAGCATAGCTTCCCCTTTATGTTTTATCTGTTTGTTTTCAGATTTATATGCAGCATTTGCGAATGAATTTTTTATAGAATTAATAAATATTTTATTTGATGATTTTGCCTTCATTTTAATTACTAAATTCATCAAATTATCTTTAGCTTTATATTTAGCTTTATCTTTTCTAATCGCTATCATACCCTTAATAAATATAAGACAATTTTTCACTTTATTTTTATTTATTTTTATAGCTTTTTTATCTTTAATTTTTACAACTTTCATTCTAAATATTAAATGTATCAAATTATCATAAGGTATAGATTTATTACCCTTATTTGTCTCTAATTGATCTGGTGTGTGTATTGGACGTGTTGTATCTGATGAAGAACTAGTGTGTATTGGACGTGTTGTGTCTGATGAAGGTGCACTGTGTGATGTTCTTGTTGTGCGATCTGTAGAAGTTGTGTGAGTTGTGCGATCTGTAGAAGTTGTGTGAGTTGTGCGATCTGTAGAAGTTGTGTGAGTTGTGCGATCTGTAGAAGTTGTGTGAGTTGTGCGATTTGTCTTTATGTGAGCTTTGGAAAACACATTGTTTATAGTCATTACTAACATTGAAGTTTTCCTAATTTTCTCTTTAAATTTCAAATATATATTACGCCAATATTCATCGATATAATTAAGTAAATAACTATAATACATCTTCTTTGATAACATAAACTGCTCTCTTAACATCTGTATTTTCTCGTTTCTCTTATACATATGTTTACCAGACATACTTAAAAGGTTTTGATTATTTATTTTTTAAAATCAATTTAAAAAAGTTATTTTTTGTTTTTTTCGGTGTTTTTTTGATGTTTTTGTGTTTTTTTCTACTAAGGCAACTAATTTGCCACTGGAAGCTCTGCTCCCTTAGAGCGTTTATCTAATAGAATACTTATTACACGAATAGTAGTATCATTAGGATATTTAAAAATCTGTTGTTTTCTAAGAGAAGGTGTCTCTGAAAATATAGAATATATATCTTTGCATACACTTGGAAATAAGAGTGTAAATTTCATATAATTTGCTTCATCTATTTTATCTTGTGCTTCTTTTAGCTTAGCTTCTTTTTTTTTAAGTTCTTCTTTTAAGTCAGAAATACTCTTTTCTAATTTAGAAATTTTAGGTGTTTCTTCTCTTAATGTTTTAATAATATTTTCTTTAAGTTTAATATTATTTTCTTTACAAAATTTTAAATGTATCTTTCTAATAGCTTTTCTTTCATTAATTGTTTTACATATATCAATCAAATAGTTTGGATTTGAACGAAGTGTTTCACATTCTGATATACGCTTAATTGTTGTTAAATATGCTTCACCTTTTTTACGATTAGAAATCCATAATTTCAAAAATTCATTACTAATCCAAGAGACTAAATAATGTAGTATCTTTGAATTAGAACGGTTCTTTTGCCAGCCATTCCTGCTCGTTGACGTCCCATTAGGCATATTATTATGAATAATCATCTCCTCGTGACGATATACTATACAAGTATAGCACCATTTAGGAAACCATTCGCGTTTAACAAATAATTCTGTAATAAAATCAAGTATAAATGTTTTCTCAGATTGTGTAAGGCTTTCTATATTTGAATAATATTTAGACAATACACGTTCCCTAACCGAGTTATAATTAGTCCAGCCTCTTACCCCACGATGTCTAGATAACAAATATTCTATCCTACTGCGTTCGTATTCTATCCGGGTGCCATCTCTGCGGCCTGTATACGAGTCAAAATACTCAAGAATACGAACTTCAAAGTCTTGTAGAACAGAATTACCAATTTCTTGTGTGTTATTCATCTTATAGTTTGAAAAAAAAAAGTCAATTTAGAAAAAAATTTTTTTGTTTTTTTTTGTTTTTTTTTGGTTGTTTTTGGTTGTTTTTTTGTGTTTTTTTGTTGTTTTTGGGGTGTATGTGGGTGAGGTCACTTCCTGACCTTCTGGACACATCTGAACTTGCCCTTTTGGATTTCGCCCTTATATTTGACTGGGTATGTTCCGAAGAAGCAGTTATCAGGAACAAGTGGAGAAATCCACTCATCGCCATTCATAACAAAGTATCGGAAGTCGTTTGAGCCGATGGTTGCGAGAGCATTTAGAGTGACCGGAACTCGTGTTTCGGTAGCGGCGTCCCACTTGGTAGGACATTCGCCATCATATCCTTGAGAAAGGTTGTCTTCATGTGTGAACTCCATCACAACTGAAAGTTGTCCGTTGACTTCATACTGCTTGGCTTCCCAAAGGTCGGCAATTGCCTGGACCCTATCAGATGTAGACATCTTACGAGTGTCTTGACCTTGTTCTTCAAGGAGACCAGGAAGAACATAGTCAAACCAGAGACGGTCATGAGCGTATGACTTGGCTTTAGCCCAGATTTCCTGGACTCCAGTCTTGTCAGAACCCTTTGGACCAGTCTCAGGCTTAGCCTTCTTCTCAATGCGAATGGTAGTAGCAATGCGAGCGGTGTTGGAGGAAGTGTTGAAAGACATTGTGTTTCTCAAATGTGATGAAGTTGTATCATCATAAATCAATTTTAATAGATATGTGATAATTGAATGTGATAATTGAATGTGATAATTGAATGTGATAATTATATTGTAAAATATAAAAATTGATTTTGGGTGTTCTAGCTCTAACACCAAACAACATGGCAAAGAACCGTCGCACCATCATCACTGAACTCTTTCAGGCATTCGCTAAGAATGACGATTTTGACTACAATGAAGATCAACTTTGGGAACTCTTTAATACTTGTGTTGAGAAGAAGTTTATCAAGAAACTTTCAAAAGAAAGAGAAGGTAAAGAAGACGGAGTCAACTCTGGACCTAAATCCAGGGGAAAAAGCGGCTACCAGCACTTCCTTTCAGAATTCTCTGATCCAATTCCAGAAGGAATGAAGAAGAGAGAGTTCAAAGGAGCTGTTTGGGCGAAACTCACACAAGAAGAAAAAGAAGAGTGGAACCAAAAAGCTACCGAAGTCAATGAGGCAGCTGGTATTCACAAGAAGCCAGCTCCTATCAAAACTTCTGAAGAAGACAACGACAAATACGAACAACTGCTTATGGAATGGTCTAATAAAGACCCCGAAACACGGGGTCCTATGCCTTCCAGGCCAAGTTCTCAGAAGTCTAGTCCAGCAAGTTCTGAAAAGTCCAGTCCAGCAAGTTCGCCTCCAGCGTCTCCAAAAGAGAACTCAACTGAGAACTCAAAAGATGAGGACAGTTCAGATGATGAAGACCTCGCTGAAAAACTCGCTAAGCTACAGATGCGAAACGACAGTGATAGCGATAGCGAGGACGAAGGCGAGGACGAAGGCGAGGACGAAGGCGAGGACGACAGCGCAGAACGATTTGAATGGCTCAAAATGCTATGGTCTGAAAAAGGTTGGAAGAAGAACCTCTCCACCAACTTCAAGGCCTGGGTATTCTTTACCAATACAGACACATACGGACCAAACAAAGACAACGATATTTCTAGCACCCAGTTAACCGTCTACAAGGAGACACACGATTACGACAACAGAAAGAAAGATAACACTGCTCCTTGGTTTGATTTCATTGATAAGAACGCTATAATGTAAATACATTCACACCCACACTCACACAACACACCCAAAAACAACAAAAAACCACCCAAAAAAACCAAAAAAAAAACACTTTTTTTAATTTCAAAATTGATTTTGAATTGTCTTATGTTCAACAACAACAACAGATGATGACCTTCCAACAGCAACTATTTGAAGTCGCCCGTGACTTTACCAACCAGTTGGTATTGAATGGAGATGCGACCCCCACGAAGGCTGGTTCTGTCAAGCATTGGCTTAAGGGTTCAGAACCCTCAGATCAAGCATACTGTATCAAGTTTGGCAAAGTTGGAGAGGCACTTGCACAGTGGTTCATAGAACAATCTCCTAACACAGTAGAACTTCTCTCTTGTGGTGTCAAGAAGATGTCCTCTGGTAAGAAGAAGGATTTTGACCTTCTATGGAGAGACACTAGCACAAATACTATCTACCTTAGAGAATTGAAGGGAAATATTGAACTAGACAGTGAGAAACTTCCCGCTACATTCTCCAAAATGAGAGGAGAACTTCAACCTGAACTAGAAAAACTCTACCCAGGAGCCACAATTGATGTAGGTATTCTCAACTGGAGCATTTTCACCAGAGAGCAACTCACGAAGGGTCTCTCTCACATCAAGAAATGCGAACAAGCAGGTGTTCCGGTAGAACATATGAAGGAGTTTACCGAGCGACTTAACATTCCTCTCACACAGGAATGTTGGCACGAATTGGGTCACACACTTGGTAATCAAACTTGGTCCGCAAAGTCTTCTACAACTGAAACTCTAGAAGCACCACTTCTTCAACAGCAAGAATATATCAAACAGTTAGAAGCAGAGAACAAGTACAAGGTAGCCTATATTAAACATTTAGAAGAACAATTAAAAGCAAAAAAATAAACAATATATCCACTAAATCCTAACTAATTACCCTAATAAAACAAAAAAACTAACTTTTTTTTATCAAAAATGGAAACACAGTTTTTTGGTCTAAGCTTGTTTAATCTAAATGATCTCTCATGAATGATACATAATCATCTAAACTAGTTAAAGTACAAAAATGAGATATAATACATAAGTTATCTAGACAGGACGATACGTGATCTAAATCATCTGAATCATAAATACTTGTTTCAGGTGGATTATAATGTATATCTTCGTCTGTTTTAATTTCGTTTATATTAGTGAAGATTGGTTTAGGAGAAATAACATGAGATGTTTTGTTGAGAGCCATTATTTAAATAATAGAAAATTAAAATCAATTTAAAAAAATTTGGTTTTTTTGGTTTTTTTTTGTTTTTTGTGTTCGTTTCTTGCTTTCTCACTCAAGGGAGATTTTTAAGCATTTCTTTGGCTTGGACCCATTTCTGGTTCATCTCATCCCGCTCTTTTTTTATGAGTTTTTTCCTGTCGCGTTTTTCCTCGTCTTTCATTCTTTTGACTTTGTCCCGAACCCCACCTCCAAATAGACAATTGTTTATATTTCCTACAAATATCCAGACAAATCTCTTTTGTGCTTCTTCTGGAAGATTTTCAAAGTTGAAACTCCCGTCTTCTAGAACAGTATCAAACAAGGTGTAAGCAAGAGCACACAGGTGATGAACTGTGCCGTCTTTTTCGGTGTAGAAATAGTAACCCTCATAGCAGGAAGGCTCAATGGTTGTGCCTGTGACAGAGCAGAGCATCTTTCCGTCATGGGTGTACATCTTGTCTTTTGTGTATTGTATTATAACGCAAAAAAATCAATTTTAAATTAAAAAAAGTGTGTGTTGTGTGTTGTGTGTTGTGTGTTGTGTGTTGTGTGTTGTGTCACTTCCTAGTGCTTGTGTGCGTTCTTACAAGTAATGAAACTGGTTCATAAGTGTAATCCACACAACAAAGACCATATAGATATACAAGAGAGTAAAGAAGATGTGAAGAGTGTAGGTAAGCAACTGGTTCATCATCTATGTCTTTTGTTCTTATGTTATAATCATACATAATCAATTTTAAAAAACGTTGTTTTTTTGTTTTTTTTGGGTTGTTTTTTTGTTTTTTTTGGGTTGTTTTTTAATGTATTACTTACCGGATTTACGTTCATAATACTTGTCTTTATATTTGTCGGACTTTTCACCCCAACTGGCTCGTGTTCCTCCATTCTTGATATAGAGGGCATAGCCTTTAGAACGAGGTCCTTTCTTGTATGACCTTCGTTCGGAGCTTTCTGAACCACAGCTGTCGCTCTCGGCGGAACACTCTTCGTCAGAGCTTTCTTCATCAGTATCGCACTCTACACTAGAGACATCTTCTCCAGAAGAGCTGTCATCATCTGGAACTGCTGAAGAAGTAAGTTCAGCCAGTAGGCGAGTAATCTCTGCGAGTTCTTCAACTGTAGGAATTTCTTCCTTCTCAATAGCACCAGTAAGAGCTTTGATGGCGGTAGCGATGCGTGGCATGTTTTGTTGTTGTTACATAGAACATATCCATAATCAATTTTTAAAATATGTAGTCTTTTTACATTTAATTATCACATTTAATTATCACACTCTTTTATTATGATAGTTGAATGTATAAAAAAAAAATTGAATTTACATTACTATATATTAAGCACATACAAACAATGTCTTGCCCTCTTTGGTACTTCCGCTCCGATAGCAATATTGTTGAGGACACTGAAGCCAGTGCTCTCAGAGACCTCTTCATGCCATTTCAAGATTGGAAAAAGGAAACTGAAGAAACCAAGAAGAACCGCCTCACCGTGACTTGCTTCATTTGCAACAGTGAAGCATCATTCTCCACAAGCACTACAGGCTCATATCCACTATGTAACAATTGTAGAGATTAGACACACACACATATACAAGAAACAAACACAAAAAAAACAAAAAAACCAAAAAAACAAAAAACTTTTTTTTAAATTGATTACAAATATTCTTATTATAACAATATACCTATTACATATTATGTATTTCAATAATACACACCCTTCTCTCACATTCACAGGGTTTTTATTCTCTATATTATATATATACATTATATTAATTATTTGGGATCTCTGCTTCGATTGGGAAGAAAGTTTATTCTTATCAATGATTATATTCTCACTGTAACAAGCACTACATGCTCATACCCACTATATAACAATTCTAGAGATTTGACACATACACATATACAAGAAACAACCACTAAAAAACAAAAAAATTTTTTTTTAAATTGTTTCTAACTAAAGTTTTTTATGGGTTCTATTGAACCATTAGTGTTCTATCTTTATTTAAAAGTTATATTCAAATGCTTTTCTCTTAATATTACTCTTATGTTTCTTATTAACATACCGTTCCTGTTTTTTACGCAACATTTTTGAAATTGTCTTCTCATTTCTTTCTTCATTTTTATCCTTAGTTTTCTTGCTGGGGACCTTATATTTAAGGAATTTGTTCTGGTTATCTAGAAAACTAGGACAAACAGAGCATGAACCACCTACTTCTTCTTCATGAACGGTAATCTTCCAGATTTGATACGACATTGTTATATGTGTGTTATATATAAAATAATTGAAATCAATTTTAAAAAAATTTTTTCGTGTTTTTTTGTTTTTTTTTGGGTTGTTGGGTGTTTTTGGGTTATATCAGGTGCCTTCCTTTGCTTGTTCTCTTTGAATGTCGGCAAAGCTCATCTTTTGTGGAATGTTGTCTCTTTCAAGAACATCAAATCTTCCAGCTGTATCGCATTTCTTTTTTTCAGAAGAAGTATCGCGATGGATCACAATGGTATCCATAAAAGCCCTGAAGCCTGTTCCATGTCTCTCATCACCCTCTTCATAGAGAGCATCAAGAGCATTATCGGAATAGCCCCATTTCTTGACGATACGGGTCCATTTGACTTCACGCTTTTTCTGCTGGTTTTTCTGTTGCTTGTAGTTGGAGAACATCGTTGTGTGTTTATATATAGACACACCTAGAATCAATTTTAAAAAAAGTTTTTTTGTTTTTATGTGTGTGTGTGTATGTGGGTGTATTTATCTTATTTCTAATCTAATTCATCTAAACCCATTGCAGCGGACATTGCGCTAACAAAATTAGCATTTCTTTCTTCAATTGCCTTTTTCTTAGGACAGGTGGTTATGTAGTGGTCGTTTTTAACCCCACAATGTCCGCATTTATAGTTTTTCTTTTTCTTCTTCTTTGTTGGACGAATTGGAACATAGTCCTCATCATTTGAGTCGTCGGAGTTCTCTTCATTTCTAAGGTTTAAACAGAAAACATCAAAGCGCCAATCTAGAAGTAAAGAGCTAATCTTATCGTGTGTTTCTGCCTCTCTGAACAATGTGACTATATTGTTGAAGATGTTGAAGGCCATTTTTAGTCTCCACCTTGGGTATACCTTGTGTCCGATAGACACTTGGCTTGATGACCCAGACATATTGCGATTGAATAATACTGACCTCTTCCATCTCCTTTCCCATCTTGCGAGTAACTTATTGGTCTTTTTGCGTTGCAAAGCTCCGTACAAATAAGTCACGAACCTCTTGGTCTGCATAAGTTTCACACGTCTTAGAGCATCACTTGAGACCAGGTCGGTGTGTATATATAGTGCCCTCAGAGCACTATTCTCCACACCCATCGTAAATCTCGTGCCTTGCATCTCTTTGTCTTTACAGATGAGTTATGTAAAGTCAATTTTACCAAAAAAAGTGTTGTTTTTTTGTGTTTTTTGGTTGTTTTCTTGGAAGGGTAACTATGTCACCCTAAGGCAAACTACGTTGCCACTTGAAGCTATGCTTCCTTATAGGAATTTGTGAGCCGATGGTCGTGTTGAGAGTTGTGTATCGCACTTGACACAGTTGTCTTCATACTTCGTGTTCTTGAAGTGACAGTGTCGGCATTCAATGAATGCTTCTGTGCGAACAAGGGCTGTTGGAGCAGGTTGGATGAAATCCTCTGCGTCTTGAGCCCATCTCCACATCATAGACCGTTGCTGTTCGTTGTTTGTCTGAGAGCGTGTCTTCATTGTTGTTGATGACTTAACATCGGTAATCAATTTTGACTGTTTCCTTTCCTTGTAGCCTAAGAAGGCCGCACAAATCCGGTGACGAGCTGTGAGATCACTAGCAACATCAAAGTTGATACGCTCTTTGCGAGTTGTAAGCTTCATTGCTTTACTATTAAAAACAAGTAAATTCAATTTTATATATAAATATCTAATTATCGCATTTAATTATCACATTTAATTATCACATTTAATTATCACATTCAAGTATATACATATATAGATACAAAACCATCAAAATTGATAATTGATGTATACTCTTCAACACTTCAAAAGAATGTCCGCCATCGCACAGAACAACGCTACTGAGCTCATTGAGACAGTTAACATTGAACTTGTTAAGAAGACTTCCGCTCCAGCTAAGAACCGCGCTTCCTATATCAAGGAAGCCTTTGAGGCAATTGCCTTGGTTGAAGGCTTTCCTCTCACAACAGACCAGTTGTGGGAATACTTCGACAAAGCTGCTAAGAGCAAAGACATCAAAATCCGCAAACTCAGTGAAAAGAACCCTGAGAAGACTGCTGAAAAGGGGCCTAAAAGGCTCTCTGGCTACAACCTCTTCACCAAAGAATTCAAGGAAAAAGGTCCTGAAGGTGTCGGAGTGATGACGCACAAAGCAGCCACTTGGAAAACTCTTTCTCAAGAAGAAAAGGATAAGTTCAACGAACGAGCTACTCAAGAGAACAAGTCTAACGGTTTTGAACCAAAGGCTAAGAAGATCACTCACGACCAGCTTATGGAAGCATACTGGCCCAAACTTGAAAAATGGGTGACTGAAGACCCTGAAACACGAGGAGAAAAACCTGAAAGACCTGAGAAGAAGAAACGCGCCAAAAAAGCCGACACCTCTTCTGACACCTCCGAAATGTCTGACTAAACCATAACTCTCAACACACCCAAAAACAACCCAAAAACAACAAAAAAACAACCCAAAAATAACCCAAAAACAACAAAAAACACCAAAAAAACAAACAAAAAATTTTTTTTAAAATTGACTCTATATTATAGTTATATAACTATGATGGAAGAAAGATACCGCCTTCGCCTCAACCCTAAATCTTGGGGTAAGATTGCTTCACCTTGGTTTGCTTACAAACAAGTTGATGAAACTGACGCGAAAGAATGTTCTGTCTGCTGGGATGAATGTACTTCATATCTACACTGCGCTAACAGTGAAGAACACATTGTATGTAACGTTTGTTCTAAAGAAATGATTGAAAACACAGCATTTGTTAACCCTGATGCTAGTATAGATATTAAGTGGAAATGTCCTCTATGTCGTCACGATAACGAAATTGGTACTTGGCAATTTCTGCCTAGCACAGAGCAAATAAAAGCTAAAGAAGCTTCAACCGAACAGATACTACAACAAGGCCAAGACGTGGCACAGCGACATCAACCACCTCTAACTCCAGAACAACAGGCTCAACATGAAGCTCGTCAAGCTCAACGACTAGCACGAGCCAGAGCTCTAGCCCAAGCTCAAGCCCGAGAGCGAGAGCAAGGAATACAAGCACGTCAACAACTAGCACGACAAACAGTAGCACAAAGACAAGCAGCAGTAGCCCAAGCACAAAGACAAATAATAGAAAACAGGCTTTCACGAATTGATGAAAACGCACCATCTAAATTTAGATGGGTTCTATCTTTAGACTGGAAAAACTCTATTGTAAACCATTTTAAAGCCTGGATTATGTATAACAGCCCTAATTATGTTGAAAATAGGCATATTCGTCCTCCTTCTGGTGCTGAACTATCAGTATTAAAAGAACAACATAATTATGAAGAAAGAAAAAGGTCACCTCAATCCCCTTGGTTCAACTTCATTGAGAGAACTACACCCCCATAAACTCACATATTCTTATACATCTAATAAACCATAAACTCACATATTCTTATACACCCAAAAAACAATAAAAAAAAATTTTCTAAATTGACTTTTTTTTACACATATATAAATGTCTCACAACACTACCACAAAACAACAACAAGATGCTCTTACCTTATGTGAAGCTTTGTTAGAAGATCTCAACCTTACTACATCTTTATTTGAAAGTAATAAAGAACATAGAAATACTCTTATAGATGATTTGAAAAAACACCCAGATTGGAAATTGAAATGGAGCCAAAGCTGTAAACGTTTCAAATTAGAAGATGATAAACATAATTATTCAGATTTATTACCTAAAAAAACTACTGAAACACTTATACGATCTACGTTAAAACAAATTGAATCTAGATTATCCTTACTTAACGATAATAAACTTATTAAAGAAGGTGGTGACCCATTAATTCCTGAAATTGATGGTGGATTATCATTAAAGTTTATATTTCGTAATTTAAAAAATTCTGGATTACAAAAAGAAAACAAAAAAAAAGTACCTCCATTATATTTTAATGTTCCTGATTCTGGTAGAAATATTAGCAATATGTTCCTTCGTGTATACCGTATTATTAATAATTGTTAAAAAGCTTTTTCAAAAAAGCTTAAACCAAAAACCAACTAAGAAAACTTTAAACTAAGGGTCCAATAGAACCCATTGGCAACATAGTTGCCTTTTTGATTTAAACTTTTTTCTAAAAAGTTTGTTTTTTCTAAAAAGTTTGTTTGTTAAATTGATTTTTTTTGTATTATTATAATATTAATGAATATTCAACAACAAAATAATAATAATATAAAAAAAATTAAAAGACCTCCTCCGATTATTACAGATAAACAAATATTAACATCTATGATTAATAATAGATATAAAAATTTTAAAAATAAATAAATTAAACTATCTATTTAAATATATATTGTTGTTCCCCCACACATTCTTTTTTTACCCTCATATACAATAATTATGTGATTTGAAACAACATTTAAATAAATATACATCAATAATAAAATATAAAACATAATTCCTCTTTTATTGCACGTGTGCTTCTCTTTCATCATTTTATATAAAAAATTAATGTAAATCAATTTGTTTGTATATTTTTTTATATTTTTTCTATACATAAATGATTATAAATAACAGACATCGCATCATCCAATAGTTTGTGTTTTTTATCCTCTTTTTTCACATTTAAAATTGTTATAGCAGTTAATATATGATTTTTAATGAAATACCAATAACATATTCTATATAAATTATTTTGTAATGTAATTCTATTTATAGAATATAATGGTTCAGTGAAGCCGAATACGAGCATTTTGGTGTATGTATTTACAATAATGATTTAAATCAATTTTAGAAAATCTTCTTATCTTACTTTATATTTACAAAAGTTAACCATATTTGTATATTTACTGTATCCTCTTATCATATTACACTTGTCTGAATGAGCACCAGGACAATCGGCCCCTGTTTCACATCCTATACAATCTTCATCTTCACTATCATCATCTTCTACATAATCACAATCTTCATTCTCTTCTGGTTCTATTTCCAAAATTATCTCATCTGAACTCGCATTTCCAACACCTTCGTAGAGTTCATCACACCTACTTTTATACTCACACAATGTTTCAAATATATCATCTAATCCTTTTACCAAGATCACACGCTCTTGTGGAAGCAGTTGAACCTTCTTATCAAGAGGCATTGTTACTAGGTTGTCTATCAAAGAACACATTGAACTTACATTATTTGTCGCCATTTCTTAGGCAACAAACTAGTTTATTAATTTAATTTTTCAAATCAATTTAAAAAAAATTATATGTATAAATGTTTAAAGATAGATTTATATTTTAAATATACATCTACTAAAATTTAAGGTATTTTTAGAAGCACTATCTATTATATTAGTAGATTGATTATTATTATCTAATATGTGCACTTTACAAGAACCATTAGAAATTTTAATAACTTTTCCTATTAACCATTTATTAGATTTCTTAGAGAACCAAGTAATGTTATCGTGAATGTTTACAGTATCTCTTGAAACACGAAGAAGGTCGCACCGTGAAACATCAGTAGTAGTCATTTTTATGGGGTGAGGAGTTTAAAAAATCAATTTAAAAAAGTTTTTTTTGTTTTTTTTGTGTTGGTTTTTTGTGCTATTTACTAACTTTATTTAGTTACAAATACAGTTGACGCTTTTATCCGCCACTTTTACTGGAACTCGCACTGGCTTCCCCAGAACTCGCTCTGGTTTCCCCAGAACGCGGACTGGCTTCCCTAGCCGTTGTGAGAGTTCCCCGTATGAGCCTTTCCTGAACGGTTTCTCATACTCGCGGACCTCCACTAAATCTTCGGACCATCTCACAGTCTTCTTCCAGGGAAATTCCCCTGTCTTCTCACTGCTAGAGATGCGGTTGTTTTGAGCGGTGCTAGACATACTCTGTTTGTGTATGATGAATACACATCAAAAATCAATTATTATTTATTTATATATACATACATCTTATTATCGCATTCTATTATCACATTCTATTATCACATTCTATTAACATTTATAAAATTGATAATTCTTATCTTACCATTAACAACCATGAACGCTCCTTCCACACAGGCTACTAAGACCCGTATCCAGGCTATCCTGGATGTAGATGTCCCTCAGAAGTTATCCGAAAGGGCACAGTTGTGGAAAATGGCTCATTCAGGAGAGATTGTAAACAGCTCTACTGTCCTCAGGGCTATTGCTAGGGTAGACATCCTTGAGAGCCCTATGGTTCTACAAGACTTGTACGACCTACACGGCAATATTGTCTCTGGACCAGATGGTGAAGACAAAGTCACAAACATCATCGCACTCCTCACGATGAACCAGATCGCAGATATCCTTGGATATTAAAATTGATTTTTGATGTCTTCTACACATACCCAAACAACACTAGATGCCCTCTAAGCAAGAACTCTTCGCTATGGTCTTCAAGGCTGGTGCTTTCAAAGCTACCAAGACCCAAAGGTCTTCTATCAAGAAGAAGAACTCCAAGTCTACCAAGCCAAAACAACGCACTGGATGCCCCGCTGGATGGACACCACCAAAACCCAAACCTAAGGAAACTTTCAGCTTGTTCTCATACGACATCGTTCACTATAACGATGCTTTCTAAGGAAGCATTAGAGAAATAGCGCAAAAAAACCAACAAAAAAAAACAAAAAAAAACTTTTTTTAAATTGATTATGTAAGTATCTTATTACATACACAATAATGGCTACAATTACCGTACAAGATCAGCTCAACATTATTTCTAACTCCGGGACGATACCTACAAGCCTTCACGGAAACGGCGTATTTAACGCTATTATCTTTGCTACACCCCAAATTGAAATGAACCCTACAGTTATAGACATCCAAGGAAGGACATGGAACCATATTGATGGTTCTTACTACTATAAGCTTCCTACTGGAGGTTCTTGTCCTATATTCTATATTGATAGGTATAAATAAACCTAAAACACATTTAACACGAGATAATTTTTTTATTAGTATTTTTACACTATATATATTAACACATTTTCTTATTATATTATAAAATATACCAAATACAATACTACTACATTATATTTACTTTTTTATTACATCATGATTTAAATTATATCAAAAAATTACCCATAATAGTCAATCACCTCTTAATAAATTATATGTAAATCACTAATTAAAGACTGATTATTTTTTGTGATTTTAAATCATACAAAATACATTTTTTTTATATTTCCTCTAGTATGGACTTATTTTATAACACACTAGATAAATCATAGTAGGTTAGAAAGTGATTAAATTTTGTGATTTTAAATCAGACCAAAAATTATGATTAAAAAACAGCAAAAAATGCATCCATTAGTCAAACACATCCTAATAAATTATAAGAAATTCACTAATTAAAGACTGATTAAATTTTTATATATCAAAAATAGCCAAAAAATGCATCCAATAGTCAATTACATCTTAACAAATTATAAATAAATCACTAATTAAAGACTGATTAAATTTTCGTTTTCATTTAAAAAAAATTAGAAAATTTTGCCAAAATTCGGCAGGTTTAATCAATAAAAGTAGGAATTATTTCAAAAAAACTTATAAAAAAAAAACTCCTCCCCCTCTTTTTAAAATCATTTAAATTAAATGAAAATTAAATGAAAATTAAATGAAAATTAAATGAAAATTAAATAAAAATTAAATGAGTATTTAAATAAAAATTAAATAAAAATTAAATGAAAATTAAATGAAAATTAAATAATTTTTAAATGGACTTAAAATTAAAATATTATGTATTATTATATGGTATTATATGAGTGTTTTAGATGCGGATATAGCACAAATTTAAAGGGAAATATGAATCATCATCTAAATCGCAAAAATGTATGCAAACCACTACTAGAAGATATGGATATAATTGATGTGAAAATGTATTATGGTTTTAAGCTTCAAACAAAAAAAAAGCCAAAAATTACTTCAATTGAAACAAAATGTGAGACAACCACAACGGATAGTTCAAGTGAGTATTCGGACATATCTGATACAGAATCGGATGACACCACATTTTTACCACAAAACACCACAAATTACCACCAAAATACCACAAATTGCCACCAAAATCCACCAAAATCCACCAAAATTCCACCAAAATCCACCACACTTTTACCACAAAATACCACAAATTTACCACAAAAAACCACACTTTTACCACAAAATACCACAAAAATCAATCAATGTAAATATTGTAATAAAATATTAAGCAGATATGATAGTCTAAGTAGACATATGAAGACTTGTAAAGAGAAAAAAGAAGTAGAATTAACTATAATACAAAATGAAGAAATGATAAAAATAAAAAAGGAATCACAAGATATGAAAAAGGAAATAGAAGAACTAAAAAATTTTAAAATTCAAACACAAAATAATATAACAAATAATCATAATAATTCTCATAATAAAACAAATAATATAATAATTAATAATTATGGAGATGAAGATTTAAAACATTTAAGAACGCGTGATTTTAAGAAATTATTAAATGGTATTTATAGTGCTGTTCCAAAACTAATAGAGAAGATACATTTTGATCCGGAACATCCCGAAAATCAAAATATAAAATATCCAAATATGAATAAACCATTTTTGAAAATAATGAAAGATGACAAGTGGCAATTTGTAAATAAAACAGATGAATTATTAGATTTAATAGATGAGAAATGTTTTATGTTAAAAGATAAATATTATAAAATATTAGAAAAGAAGAAATATAATATAACTGATACACAAAGAGATAAAATAGAAGAATTTATGAAAAAATATCATGAAGAAGAAAGGGAAACAACAAAAGAGCTACTAAAACGAACAGAATTAATGTTATTAAATAATAAAAATATATAAAAACTTTTGTAAAATCAACACATTTTTTTTATAATACATAATATGAATAAGTGTAAAAGTATATTAAGATGGGTAGGAAGTAAAAAAAGAATAATAAATGAAATCATAGAAAATTTACCAGAAGAAATGAATGATTATTATGAGCCATTTTTAGGAAGTGGTGTAGTATATTTATATGTACCAAATAAATCAAAATCATATATAAATGATAATAATAAAGATTTAATATCACTATACAAACATGTAAAAAAAAATCATAAAGAAATGATTAAATTATTAGAAAAATTATATAAAGAATATATGAGTAATGATGATGATGGTAAGAAAGAGTATTATTTAGAGAAAAGAGACCGTTTTAATAAAATAAAGGGTAAATATGATTTAGAACGTGCTGTATTATATATATTTATAAATAAAACTTGTTATAATGGAATAATGCAATTTAATAAATATGGTAATAATAGTTCAGGTTTTGGAAAATTACATAATCCAAATATTTGTGATTTAAAAAATATAGAAAATTTATATAATAATTTAAAAAATAAGACAGTAATAAAAAATCAAGATTATTTAGAATTTTTAAAAAATGTAAAAAAGGGTGATTTTATTTATTTAGATCCACCGTATGTTCAAGATGATATAAAGGGATGTTCTATAAAATATTCAAGTGAAATATGGAATATAGATGATTTTAATAATTTAGTAAAATTATGTGAAGATTTAGATAAAAAGGGTTGTAAATTTATGTTATCAAATTCAAATAGTGATTTTATTAGAAAGAATTTTTCAAAAAAAGATTATAATATAAAAAAAATTAAAATAGCTCGTGGATTATGTCCTACCGGTTCTTTAAGGAAAGTAGAAGATGAATTATTAATTATGAATTATTAATCAAAATTTCATTTAAAATATCAACATCATTCATAGAATAAGATCTAAATATATGTTGTAAAAGCCCCTTATCTGTAAAAGAATATTTACCATTACCGTGAAATACCAGCATATTATTATCTCTTAATTTTTGTAAATAAAATCTAATAGAAGGTTTAGTAGTAATATCAGAACAATTATTATATACATCTTTTAATTTAAATTTGTTAGATGTAGAAGGAAGATTTGTAAAGATTTTATGTTCCATTTATAATATATATATAAATAAATCAATTTTAAAAAATATTATTATAATATCTAAATGAGATCTTTAAATCATTATTTATTAATATGGAATCATAATGTGATATATAGTAAATTACAAGAAGAAATCAAAATATTAGAACAAAGAGTAAAATGGGAAAATATGAAATATACAACATATAGAAAAGAATGTGATATAAAGCTAATAAATAAGGGTTATAATGTATGTCAAAAATGCAATAGTTATATATATCCATTAAATATAGAAGAATGGTTAAATGTAGATATAAAAGAATATGATAATATATTAAAATATGAGAAATATGGTTTAGTAGAAGGAGAGGATTATTTAGGAATAGGCAAATCACAAATATTGATGTCCTGTGTATGTGAACAACCTTTTTAGGAAAAAGGTTAAACCAAAAAGGCAACTACGTTGCCAAAAAAGTTTGTTTTGTGTTTTTTTTTGTATTTTTGATATTACTAATTTTTTTGATATTACTTTTTTCTAAAAAGTATTATTATATGATTTGATAGTCTCTTTCAAAATGTGTTTTAGGCATAAAATACCATTCCGTAGGTTTTTCAACAGATGCCATCCAATATCCAGGACAGTTAGCACCAGAAGCAGTTCCTTCACCCCAACTAGCAGGTTTTTCGTAATTACCAGTTAGTGTGTCTTCTTTCAACCATTCAAATCCAGTAATAATACCTTTAGCTTGAACTAATGTAGTAGTTTCAAATGTAGAACTCATATCTGATGTAATAGGTGAACCATCAATGCTAATGTATCTCTTAATAAAATCTTGATATGGAATGAAGTACTGTTGTTTTTTTAGAGTTGAATTCTTCAAATCATCTATAATGATAATATATGAACCATCAGAAGGAACAATCCTAGAGATTTCTTGTGTAACAGTATCACCTGTATCAATCCAAGTTTCAATAGTTTCACCAGGAGAAGCAAGTTTAACAATCTTAGTAGAAGTCTTTCTTGCTGTAAAAGGTGCGGAGCGAACACCCTTGTTAGAGAGTTCAAATGCGTTGTGGAGTTCCTGTTGAGAGATGACTGTGGAAGACATGATGTTGGAAGTGTGTTAATTAACAACATCTGTGGAATCAATTTAAAAAATTTTTTTATTAAATGATGTAATTAATATGTTATAAGGAAACATAGCTTTCATTGGATTATATAGAACCCTTAGTTTTCTTTACTAAAGTATTTATCAACACAATATGAAATATATTTAGCAGACATACGATGAGATGTAGAATGGAAGTTAGAATTAACATGAGATGTAGAAGGAATATTGGGCTTAATATTAATAGTTGATGAACCTATATATACAGGATTGTTTTCTTGTGTAAACCAGTCATCATTTGTTCTATGAGGACTAGGAGGAGGTGACAATACAAATTTGTCTCTATTAGATTTGTTTTTTTCACAGTCTTCCCACCATCCTTTACAACCACACGAACAATCTAGGTCCAAACTGAAGTCATAAGTAGATGTCTTAATAGCAACCATAGTGATATACTAATAAAAAAATAAAATCAATTTAAAAAAGTTTTGTGTTTTTGTTTTTTTGTGTTTTTTGAGGTAGATTGTTAGACTTACTTTTTTGTCCTATTTCGTAGTATAATAGAACCTATAGAAGCTCTTTTCATAAAGAGCTCATCTAATATGTCTTCTCGTTGTTTGTTTGTAGGATATATATTCTCCCACTGGTGTGACTGTCTTGTCTCTTTTTCAGTTAGTAGTTGACACTCATTAAGGAATGTAGTCCAAAGCAGAGCCTTTGAACTATCCATGTGTTGTATAGGTGACACAGTATCTAAAATCAATTTAGATAGTATCTCCGGACACAGTCTTCTAGGTAACTCACCTTCATTTTCCTAGTAGTAGAACCCCTAATTGAAATGTCACACATCAACTCTTTGTGTAAAGGGTTGTCTTCAGTTTTGATCCAGTCATCGTCATCCCTGTGAGGACTAGGAGCAAGAGAGAAGGTGTAATCTCTCTTGTAGTTTTCCCTGTTGTTCTCACAATCCGACCAATCTCCAAGGCAACCACAAGTACACTCTTCTAGAGTGTAGTCAGTGTAGCTAATAGAGCTGTCTAAGAGACACTCGTCACAAAGATATTCTGGGTAGTTTGCTGGATTGTCGCAGCAGATGCTCCAGTTACCATTACAGTTGCAGAAGGTGCCGTGTTCCATAGCCATCTTATGATGATGTGAGACTATCTATAATCAATTTTAAAAAAAGTGTTTTTTTTGTGTTTTTTGGGTGGTTTTTTAATGTTTTTGGGTTTTTGTATATATCTATTTGTCTATGGAACTATTATATGCTTTCAATAGTGCCTCTTTCTTTAGTCGTGTGAGCTTGTCCTTTGGACTATGTTCTTCCACACTAGGAATTCCATCAGCAATGTCTCTGTTTTCCTTCAACCAACCAAGATATCCTGTTTCGGATGTCAAGGAGAAGTCGGTTTGAGTAGCAACAGTAGGCATCTTGATAGTGTATTGACTTCTAGTTATCTGAAATCAATTTTCCCTTGGTGCGAAGATGATGTATCTGTCTAGTATGCTGTATATCATTAATGTATGACTGAATAGTAGACGTGTATGTTGTAGTCTTAAGGTTTAGAATTTCTTCTTTGAGCTTGGCGTTTTCGTTTTCAAGCCTAGACAGGTTGTCTTGTGTCTGCTTGTCTTCAAGAAGCCTCTGCTCCCTGCGCTTGTAAGCCTGCTCTATGTGATACTCTTTCCAGTGCTGGACGGTGTGCTGGTAAGCAACATTCTTCCGAGCCCTTTTACCGAGTAAGAGAGCCTTGATGCTGTTGACCGCATCGGACACAAGAGTAAGACGATTGTCTAGGACTTCATCCTTCTCTTCAGTATCAGTATCCATCCAGAGCTGAATTCTCCTCTGATATAAGTCTTCAGATGACTTTTTGTCTACCAGTTTGGAGAAGTTTCCTGGATATACCTCAAATAGCTCGTTATCACGCATGTTGACTACTGAAGATAGTGTCTTAGTAGGAAGCTCAACAAGCTCCTGTGCGATGTTGGCGATGGAAGCAAGAGTAGTAGAGAACATCATAGTAGTGTTTCTTAACCTTTGGTGGGTTATAGTATCAATATAGTTAATCAATTTAGTATTAATACATTCAACTATCATAATAAAAGAATGTGATAATTAAATGTGATAATTAGATATATAAATTATATAAATTGATTATATATGTAATATACATACAGAACAAACA
>VMHT01197988.1_pt1 | contig 21420 bp, 18 predicted proteins | sample 4693611 | NCBI WGS metagenome assembly VMHT01 (sample SAMN12280063, study PRJNA550983) | marine metagenome | isolation source: seawater sampled from same location over 5 years 0.02-0.2 micron viral filtrate | place: USA: collected off the coast of southern California halfway between the port... ...
AACAACATTTGAGCTGAACTACATTCCTCCTGAACGTCTGGTGAAGCCTGTTGTTGTTGTTGGTCTTGAATTGCCCCCTCCCAGAGTTCTTGGTAATCGTCCGCCTCTCTCTCCCACCTGCCTGCCTCGGCCACGGCCTCACGCATTTCGGTTGTAAGAGATGTGATTGTTCCGTCCAATTCAATGTTTTCCTCACGCAATTCATCAATCCGCTCTTCCAATTCTGTGTTTTCATCAACCAATTTATTGAAATCGTTAATCAATTCGTCGTGAGTATCAACCAATTCATTTTGTTCGTCGCGTTCGCGAATGTATTTTTGTTCGAATTTATCCTTTTGTTGTTTCATCTCGGCGAGTTCGAGTGATTGCTTTTCGTAAAGGGCTTTATAATCAATCTGTTTTGGTTTAATGCGAAGTGTTTTCTTCTTCTTGATAACCAATTTAGGCTTCTTAGTAATAATCAATTTACGACCGCTTTTCGTCTGGGCTCGCCACGCCCCAATTTCTTCGCACCAAATCAGGTCGCCTGGGCTTGGGATTGGGGGTGATGACTCATAGGCTTGCGACATTTTTTGTATGGGTTTCGGTTTTTTGCTGACTGGTGGTCTGCTGTATTACTCACACTACTCAGACCCAAACCGTTTCAATTTTTTTTGCGACAATCTCTGGGGGGCAAGTCGGTCTCGTCGGTCTCGCAGGTCAATCGGATACGCCCAAGGCCTCAGAGTTGCCCCCCAGAGATAGTCGTCAGAAAAATTGAAAATGGTCTGCCCCCCACCACTGTCAGCAAAAAATGACCTCCGTGTCCGCACCGCTCGCCCAAAATAAAGGATATTCACACCCAGATGTCGGCTTCTCAGTCGTTTCCGATTCGGCCAGACGACAGCAAATCGTATTCGACCAGCAAAATGGAAAAGCTACAGGAACTTGTATCAGAGAAAACTCAAAACGATTGGTTGAACTCTGGAATAAGGGACACGATGAATGTGTTATGATGTTCCTCCATATTCAGATGGATAAGAAACTAGCGAAAGCAAATGGATTAAAGTGTGAAAAGATATCTCATTTCGTAATCTACTCGCCCAAAAATAATATGTTGATTGATGTTTCAAATGGATTAATGAAAATGACAAATAAAGATTTCTACTTCCAAGCAAATGATATTCGTAAGACTCGCACTTTCAATCAGACGGCGGTAAAACGCACGATTCTTCTTAATCTTAAAAAGCAGGGGTTTATGCCTGTGGCGAGCGATGTTCTGGTTGCTTGGTGTAATCAGATTCACCCAGATTATATTCAGTAAATAAATTGGGGGGGAGTCAGTGAGAGATATAATTTTTTTTATTATGGCGTGGCGGAAGTTATCAGGGCGACCTGCCCCACCCCCAAGGCCTCAGAGTTGCCCCCCAGAAATAGTCGGAAAAAAAATTGAAAATGGTCTGCCTGCCCCTCCTGTCAGTAAAAATGTCTCGTGTGATGAGTAATCGTTCGAATCTGTTTCAATTTTCACCCCTCACTGACGGATTCCATTCACCTCCAACTACATTCGAAGGATATAAAAAATATATCAAAGTGGTTGAGGGATTTGTTATTATGGACGCTCACGCGTGGTGTGAAGATAGTCGTGGATATAAATCAGATTATTTTAATGGAGACCCAGCATATTCAACGATTCGGAAGGTAAATGGATTAACTTCTGAAAGGGTTTATCATAAATTGGAAGGAGAAGAAAGAAAGAAGTTTTTTAAATATCTTTGGAAAAAATCAATTAAGCCACGACTCAAAATGATTCACGATGCGAATCTTGATATCGTTGAAAAAGCAAAGGTTTATAATAATATCATTACCAATCCAGGGAATTGTATTATCCGAGCTTATATATTGGCGATTTGCGGACAAGAAGAAGGCGACCGTGATTTTCCAGATGTTAAGAAAATGTGTGATATCGTCGCGTCGAATTCATTTGACGATTTTAAGGATTGGCCGATGCTCTCGCGAATCGAAATTGGGTCAATGGGTTGGCGACATCCAGACGGAAGGGTTTGGTGGGAATATGGGTGAGTCATCGTGTGTGCGTGCGTGGGGGGGGGGGGGCGAACAGTTTTTTTTTTGCGAGTCCTCAGAGTTGCCCCCCAGAAATAGTCGGAAAAAAAATTGAAAACGGTTTTGTCCCACTACCTGTCAGCAAAAATCGCTTGACGATGGACTCTTACCAGACACACAAAGCCAATCGCCCACAGACTCGTTTCGAACTCACACAACCATCTTCCGAATTGATTAAGCTTATTAAATCGGAAACAATTCACCCACAAAAAATGGGACGGACAGTGAAAAGAAAAGTTGTCGAATATAATTGTAAAGGTTCAGCATATTATTGGAAAGATAATTATAAAGGAAAACCACCACCGTGCCTGATTGCTTATCTCGTCGAAAACGATATTAAATGGGATGAAAACACTTCGATTCTTATAAATCATTATGTCAATAATTCAGCAATTGGAAAGCATTGTGATTCAACAAAAGGACTTCAACTTGATTCACTGGTTCATTCAATATCATTCAGTAGTTATAAAGGGTTTAAATTTTCAACCAATGAGGAAATCGGCCGAATTGGATTTACTGACTACGGCAATATTCCAATTATGAACCGAAGTGTAATGAGTTGGAATCCGCACTACCATCACGCACACCAGATTCAGCACTGGACTTCGGCACTCAAGAAATATTATATGTTCGAGCGAATCAATATCACCGTCAGACAGCTAGTATAATTCAATATATAAATTGGGGGGGAGTCAGTGAAAGATATAATTTTTTTTATTCAAAAACGGTGGAATTTTTTCAGGCGACTCACACACCCACAAGGCCTCAGAGTTGCCCCCCTTAAATAGTCGAGGGGAGTGCCGAACACAGCACGAGTCTCCAGAGTTGCCCCCCTCAAATAGTCGAAGGGGTTCAATACCTTTTAAAACGATTTCTAGCACCCATATTCATAGCATATAAATATGGGTTTTGACTAGCAGGTGGTCGCGGTTTTGAAATGGTTTGATAAGCAGTCTGTTTTGCTTTTTCCATATCCTCTTTCTTTTGTAATTCATCAATTTCATCTAAAACTCTATTCCTTTCCTCATCTCGAATTTTCTGTTCGAATATATTTATATCCTCGGCCACTTTATGTTCTCTATCCGCTCTCATTTTCATCATTGAATCGTATCTAGAAGCAACCCCATTGATAATTTTGTCATAATCTATTTGAGGTGGTTGATATTGGACTGGTGGAGGTCTCTGTTGTTCGACTTGGGGAGATTGTAAATTGACTTCGACTGTCTCTACTTTCGCTTGCTTTGCTTGCTTCTTTGCTTCGGCATTCGCCTTTCGTGTAGCAATTGACTTCTCTCTACCTTTTCGTAAGGCTTCCAATTGTTTATCAGTCAATTTCTTTTTGGGTTTCTTTACCTTTGGAGCTGGCTCTTCAGTTGGTTTTATTACTTCGACTGTTTCTGATTGTGGTCGCTTGTCTGGAAGCTTTTCAACTGGATGTATTTCCATTGTTGGACGCTGAAACATTTCTTCAGATGATTTTGGTTTTGATTCTTCTTTTTCTAAAGCAATCTGTTCTTTTGTATTTTCAGTCAATTCCATTGAGGGCATTCCACGTGCTTGAGATGTCATTTATACTATTTACACAGATTTTTATTTTGTGTAAAAAAACGATTTAAAAAATATGTGTATATATTATATAACAATGAATCATTCTCTCGAAAATGATATACTAGATAAATGTGTCGATGAAATAAAATTAAACAATCCTACGCTACGTGATTCAACCTTAAAAAACTACAGAAATATGATTTTTCGTATATTAAAAGGGGCTTTAAGTGCTGGATTGAATTTAGATTCTAAAAACAATATTCCATTCGCTTTCAAACATAATTCACATCAAATCATTAATGTAATTAATAAACAACTATGGTTGGAAGAACCAAAGCAAATCACCGAGCGAACTAAGAAAAACTACTTTGCCGTAATGCTTTCATTATTAAGGGGAATCGCAAGAGATGAACCTGAATCAGACTACTTAAAGAATTATACATATCACTTTGAAACATTGAATAACAATATAAAAGCAATGGAAATGAATCAGTCGCCTAAACCTAAGGAACTACAATTGAAAAACCTTTCAATCAGAAAACTTCTTAAGGGATTGAATTATCATAAATCAAAAAAGGATTTAGATTCAACTCTGTTGGCGGTTGTGGGGGCTATCAATTGTTATCTTTGTTTAAGGAATGAACCACATAATATGTTAATATCAAATGATTATCTTTCACAAGATGACCCTCAATACAAAAGAACCAATTTCATTTGGAATAAGGGAAGAAATAAGAAATATATGTATATCCGTTATAATAAGGTAAGAACCGAAGCAGACGAACAAAGAGAAATTCCAATCAATGGCGAACTCAATACACTTCTAAATAAATACATAAAACAATATGATGATATGGAAGGTCAATCAGATTTAAGGCCATTGTTATATAAATCAAAAGGTGAATCAGGTTGTATGTCAGATGCGAATTATGTTGGATTGGTTAAAAGGGTTTGGGAACATATGGATTTGGAATTGACTTCCACATTAATTCGAAAGGTATATGCTATGGATATACGAACCCAATACAATGGTAAATTATCAGAAGAAATGAAAGCGTGTGTTAAACTAGACCATTCCAAAGCAATTCACGATTCTAATTATATTGTATTCTTTGACTAATTATTGGTCGGACAATTGCCTTCCTGCTTGGAATCCACCTCCTGGGGGGGCTCTCGGTGGTGGGGGTTTGGTAAGGCTTGGAGCAACCCTGACATCTTTGGGGTTGGGCTTTCGGTTGGGTTCTTTCTCTTCAATTCCTCTATGATATTTAGATGGATTCAATGGATTATAACCTTTGGGTGGTTTTCTACCCCTTGAATCAGGTTTTCCTTTATTATATAAACCAGTATGGCCTCGTAAGGCAGGAACACCTTTCCCATCCACTCTTTCTCTTCTCGTATATTCATCAGATATCAATCTCGCACTTCTACTTGTAAGCAAATAAGCTTTATCCGCTTCAGTGGTTTGATGTCTAGAATGTCTTTCTCTGACTGCCTTTCCAATTGCTTCATTTCCACCTGCGAAAGCCTCTGCGAATGCCGATTCACCGTGCTTAACCCATTGTTCCAAACTTGGCTTAGCCCAAGTTCTGATATCGTGTTTGTTTTCACTTTTATGTGAAAACAAATAATCGGCCATTGTTCCATCAATTAAATCTTTCAATTTATTTTTACCTTGGGCTTTTGGTCTTTGTAATGGTTGGGTTGGGGGAATTTTACCTGCCCCAGTGTATCCAGTTGCTTCTTCTAGTAAATGTGATTCAGGCACACCTTCACCCAATAATCTTGTTCTTTCTTTTAAATGTTCTCTTGCTTTCAAAGCATCTGCTTCTGGTAATCTTTTATTATTAATAGTTCTGTTTCTTCCCATTGCTCTTAATAATCCTGTTGGAATTTGTTCCATTCTATTCCAATCTATTCCACTTCGAATACCTTTTGAAAATTTCACCGCATCTTCTTTCGTCATTTGATGTTCGTATTCAGCTAAATATTCACCTCTACCTATTAAATCAGGGGCTTCTTGTGATTGACTTCTTTTTCTTCGTCTATCATATTCGGCAATTCTTTCTCTTCCTGTTGGAATATCACCCAAATTGATATCAGACCCACCCCCCCTTCTTGCTCTTGGTGGTGGTGAATCGGCTCTACCACCTCTCATTTCATCTTCTTCTTCAAAATCTTCTGGAGCATCTCCCAAAGCAATTCCACTCGAACCCCCATATCCAGATGAACCTTTACCTTTCTTTCCACCTGCGACAGGAGCATATTCAAATACTTCCAATTCCTGTAATTCCTGTTCGCTTAATCCCAAATCACCTTGAAGCAATTGAGGCGGAGGCATTATTGAATCCACCTCACTTGCTCCTGCTTCAATTGAATCTGGTGTCGAATCATCCGTTTGGTATCCTGCTCTCGCCATTGCTATTCTATCTCGCATTGATAATCTACCTAAATTCTGGGCTAATTCGGTGTGATAGCCAGCAATCGCCCCACTTGTTGAACCATCTGGTCTTAAAACTGATTGAATTAACGATTGTCTTGCCGAACCCAATGTAGTTAAGGCGTTTCGTATTGAACCCCCACCACCTCCACTACCATTGGGATTACCAGCATTTGTTATTCCCATAAAGTTTCCATTGTATCCAGCATAATTCCCATCTGGTTGTGGGGGCATTCCCATTTGTAATTCAATTCCTGCTTGTAAAGCATAATCATAAGCCTGTTGAATTGGAACTGGCGGAACATCTGGTTCTGGAATATTGTTAGCTCGAGTAATTGTATATATAATTGAACTATTCATATCCAATCCAACTGGAGTTTCCATTGATGGTGTTAAAATCCTTGTGGTAATTGATGTAATTGGTTTATCGTGCTTGATAAAGAATTCGACTGGACTCTGGAAACTGAAATAGAAATCATTATTTTCATAATTCTTCGACAATATACCAATACAATTCAATGGTTGTCCCCCATTCGCCGAACCATAAAATTCGTGTTTGTCAATTAAGTCAGACATAATTAAGAAATATCCTGTATCGGTTTTACTTGGTATTAAATCCGCTCTCAATCCATTCGATTGAACCGCAATTTGATGGAATGGGAATTTAACATCATCCATATTCATATCAGTAATAACGAATTTACCTGCCGAACCCAAAGTAAATGGAGTTTGACCGTGTCCTGAATGTGGTTCTTGACCTGTTGATGCGGTAGTTCCTTTAACTTTTGATTTCCAAGCCTTCGGAGTATTAAATGTATTGGGGAATCCATATCCAATTGATGAACCAGTTGTTCTCGATTTATTTCTATATTCCGAATCACTATCTGACTTCCAACCATTTGGGGGGTGAGCCGTATCTTCTAAATTGAATTGTTCTTTTGAACCACCATTGATATTGGATAATTCAAAATCTTCATTCATATAAATCTTAGCAAGTAATTTATCCAATGCCGTTGTTGCCGTCCAAGTGATTCCATATGGAGTGTTATCATCGTGTCTAACAATATCGCGATAATATTTCATATTCTGGTCTTGAGCGTATGAAATGGATGCCGTTGTATTGTAATCGGCGTCAGTTGTTCCAACTGGTTTATAAGCTGGAAATGTATCGTTTGTGGTATCTTCATAAATTGTTTCGCCTGCGTATTGTTGAATCCAATTCGAACTGAATCCCAATTTATTCATAAATGCTTGTGATTGTTTATTGGGTTGGGTTTTATCAATTGGATTAATATAATTTCCCCTTCGCGAAGTAATTGTATTAAATGAAATGCCTGTATCGGCACACCAATTGACTACATTGATTCCACCATATCTAGACCAATTATCACATCTTGGTATTGAATTTCCCCATATTTTTACAATTTCCTCGGTGGCTGGTGATGCGTCATTCGTATCCCATTCAGACATAACAGGTTGATGTAAATATTGGAATTCAAATCGTGAAACATCTTCATTGTAAATCAATTGAGGTTTATAACAACCAACAAATTGACTAGCACAACAAGCATTGAGAGTGGGGAAATCAACAGTATCAAAATTTTGTAAATTTAATTGACCTGAATCAGTATATAAAACCTTTTGTTTATATCTCGCAGTGATTCCCATTCCTGTTAATGTGGTGAAATTTGTAGTTGGGGCGGTATTAACATAAGTCGAATCATTACCTGGGAATACTGGATATACTCCATCATTTAAATGGGTATCTTCTGTATCCAATAAAGGCATTCTACCACCTGCGTATTGATGTCCGAGGAATGAAAATTTAGCATCCACACTATAAGCATTTGAATAGGATTTGAAAAATACAAATGAACCCTCTGGATAAACAGAAGCTAAACACCCATTGAAATTATCTTCTGTATTCCCAGGTAGATTCGGCCCATTTATTGGTCGGTATAATGAATTCATCGGATATTTACCTTTCGTATTCTCCAACAATCCACCTGCTACTCGTTTTCCACCTGAACCTGCTTTGGTATTAAATATATTAGATGGTTCTTGTAATTGTTTGGTAATTAGATTTGAAATATCAGTTGGCGAATAGAATACATCTGAACCTGCTTGAGATAAATCCAAATCAATATAATCATAATGAATACCCCATATAAAATGTCCTTGATGTCCTGGGGTTGTTCCTGCTTTTTGAGGTGCTAGATTGGGGTCGTTATTTTGAGTCGGATTCGGTTTCTTTATACATTCAGTTCCTGGGCTTTGGGCTATGTTTTGGTCTATCATATGAATCGTTAAGTCGTCGAATTTTACCTTTCCACCACGAACCAAAGGCATATTCGGAATTTTGGTTAATACGAATTGACCTCCACCATCAATCGCACTCGTTGGGGCTACACCAGAAGGAGCAGGTAAATTCACAAAATCTTCCATAAGTTTCGATTCGGTTATGTCTTGGGCGGAGAATGGTATTAATTCACGGTCATTGTTTGGAAACTGAAAAGTATGTTCGGTAGAAGCTAAACAATCCACAATCTCGAAATATGAACCAGGATTAGGAATTGTTTTGGTTTTATCAATACAAAACGATTCAGTCGCTACATTTCCTGGGGTGCTTAATTGTTGATTACCATTTCCTTCAAATGCTATTGCTCCTGTATTTGCTAAATCCCTTTGAACTATAATGAATCCAGGTTCGCAATCCCTTTGATTCTTTTCATCTGCCGTATATGCTCCATTCTTTGGTTCAATCATAAAAGCCCTTTTACGGTGATTTATTGTATAATTAGTTCCAGTTTCATTCGAATTCCAATCAAATTGACCGTTTCCTATTAATTGAATAGCCATATATTCTGATTGGCCTGCGTTGTTGGTGAATTTTGCTATAAATGATTGTTCTATGGAACAAGCGACATATCTCATATCATAATTTACTCCTGATTGTGTTCCCACATCAATCTTTTTAGTCGCATCGTATTTAATATCATTGTAATAATAAATTCCATTCGCAAAACCTGAAAAGCCATAAAAATGTCCTGACCCTCTATCTTTCACTGTGTCTGGTGTATATGGGTCATTGTAATATCGACTTTCATAAAAATTCGCTGTTCCACCCAAGAAATTTACAACCCCATCGGCAAAATATGGTTGATTCATATCCACCAATTCGGCCAATAAACCCCTTTCGGCAAATGGAACATTGGGTAAATTCATTCCAGTATATCCCAATTTCGCTCGTGGGGTAGAAGCAATTGGTAATGAAAAATAAAATTTAGCTGGAATACCTTTCGTAGAACCTTCCAAAAACCATCCACTTTGATTCGGTGCTGGATTGTTAAATGGAAAGTAATCCATTCCTCTGTTAATCGAACCAGGGTCGCCAACATTGACCCAACCAGGATTCGCTGTTCTTGCCCCACCATTTAAATACGATTGGTCGGTTGTCGTGTTTGCGTCATTCTGTTCTAAATTATTAAATGAACGGTTTTCACAATTATCGGAATACGCCCCCAAATTAGTTGATAAGGTTCGAATACAACTCATTATATTGGTCGAATCGTATGAATCATCAATGTTTGGGGCATCGCGATTAAACCAATTCGGTAATCTTCCACCAGAATACAATTCACTTCTATCATCAAGGTCTGTAAAATAATCTTTACCATATTTCAATTTCGTTGCGTCGCCTTCTGGATTGTTATAACTACCATCTTTTCCAAGTGTCAAAAAATTGTAATTGATTACATCCATAGCTTGTCTTCCCCATACACCATCAATATGTCCTGCCGAGGCTTTAAAAGTGGTTGGATTGGTAGTCAAAGCCCCAACCATATCATCATATTGTTCCGCATATTTTTCAGAAAATATTCCTGTGTTTTGAATACTATCAACTCCTGTAGCGTCTTTGTTATTGTGATAAGAAGGCTTGAATCCCATATAGAATTTATCCTTTTCACCCACGGTTTCTGGAAATATATTCGGATTTTGAGAATCTCGAAAGCATTCCCTTTCACGAGTAAATATCCAAATTTGGTGATTTGTTTGAGTTGTTGTAGCTGGTTTTGACATAACAATTATTTTCGCCCCTGCGTTTTGTGTATAAAGGCTTCCATCCCCATTCCTTACATCAATAACAACGGCATCTTGTGGTATCGTTCTAGAAGCGAATTGACCGTTTCCATCACCAATTCCCCTTCCAATCAATTTCAAAGCATCGGCGAATCCAGTTGGGTCATCTTGAACCGCCATTGGTAATCCGCCTGCGAATGTAATATTGGGCGACGCGGCCGTAAGGTTTCCATCATTCCAAGCTCTATCGTTTTTATATGAACCACGTCCCTGTTCTGATGGTCTTCTACACATTGCTGTCGATTCACCAATCCAACTCCTTAAAAAAGCACAATTTCCTGGCGAAATATTAGCAGGCAACCAATTGTATTTATAATTAGCCGTTCCATTTGTCAATGTAGTTGCCGTGATATCTGGTTTATTACCAGGCATATTGATGTTTGGATTTCCCCACGCCAACGATATGGATGTATTTCCCATAACTTCAATGTAAGGACAAAAATCCAATGTATTCCCATTATTATTCCCTCCTGGATTCGTGCGTGTAGCATTGATATAAACTCTAGAAATTTTAAAAAATCCCTGTAAAGGCGAACCAATCCAAGAAGGTTGATGAATTTGTTGTTCCCAATCTTCTAAATTACCAATTTGAGTAAATTTATCACAAGTCGGATTATATCCCTGATTTTCTGATACGTATCCACTACAATAATAAGCACCTGACCCAGGAACTATATACAATGGTTGTCCCCCTGTCGCATCTCCGTCCAAAACGTAAGATGGAGTTCTTAATCCACCCCAATGGTCTGGGTCAATAAATTTAATAACCATTCCAGGCCGTAATGATTTCACCAAATTTAATGAATCGGTTCGCATCGCGGCTGGTATATTAGTTCCATAAGCGAAATGAATTCGCATACAATGTAATGGAATTCGACCATCAACTGGTGGATTAAGGGTTGCCCCCCCTGCTGGACTCAATTGACTTCTGGGGGTGGATATATACCACATTCTTGCTTGGTCGAAATTATGTCCCCAATAATTGGGCGGAGTTGCGGTGGGGTTATCAGGATTTGGAGTTGGATTCCCCATTCTTATTATGGTTTCTCTCAAATTGATTTCAGGACTTCTCAATAAACCTGGAACATAATCATCTTCCAATCCTTGATTGATTTCATTTGACGCAATATTATATCCCCAATTGGCTTCCATTAATGCCGTTGATGGATTGGTTGTTGGGTCAGTGAATGGTATTAATTGACTTCCATTGTAAGGTGGAGTCGGCGTTGGATTTGTAATCGCATTAAATGGTGCTACGTTTAATCGATTTGGTAATACCGTTCCAAAAGTTTTCATTAATCTATACATTCTCATTGGTCGATAATCATTTGGGAAACAAGGAATTCGTCCAACATCTGTTGCCCCTCCATCTTTATCGAATGAAACATTATAAGCGTCAGGAACTCCAGAAAAATCACCTTTCATATTGTAGGCTGGTCGTTTTCCATTCGCACCATCATTGGAGCAATAATATTCGAATACCACGCGAGTTTTATTATTACCAATATCAAATTGTAATAAATCACCAGAACCACGCGATGAAAGGAAAGCTGAATTTACTGAAACCAAATCCCCTTTCTTAAGTTTAACGGCTGGAAATCGATTAGTCCATTCATTGGCTTCCAATTCAAAACCATCTGCGACGGCGTGTTGTTTATTACATTCAATTACAATGGTTTGAGGAGGCTCTTGTGGGTCAGGTTGAGGTGGATTAAACATTTGCTCTTCCATACCCAATTGTTGGATTGCGGATTGGTCTTTGGCTTCCAGTTGTTGATTCATTGTATAACATAATATAACATATTAATTTTCATTGGAAATCTGTTAAAATCGATTGAATAGTTTTTTAATTACACTAATTATCACTGTTGTGAAGTTGATGGATAATTTGATTATTTTGTATAAAATGGGTGAATCCGATTCACATTTAAATTGGGGGGGTGTCAGTGGCGACTATAAAAGTTTATATTTTTTAATTTTACTTTTTTTTTATTTTGACTGCCTCCCCCCTAATTTTGGTTCTCAATACAATTCATTAATTCTACTCAATCCGATTCATATTTAATAAATAATATTGTGTGTAATGGCGAATCTACGCAGAATAAAAATATATATCAATATTATAAAATGGATAGAACTCAATATGAATCAGATGAATCAATCGATGAATGTGCTGGAACAACTTGCGTTAATGAGGAATGTTGCCCCCCTGAAATAGTCGAGGAGAATGAATGTGAATGGGAAGATATGACTGACGTATTAATGGATTTAAATGATAAGGTTGATGTTATTCTTGAATTAGTCAAAAAACTTCTTCCAGTCAAACAAAAAGTAAAAGCTTTGACACGTGAAGAGATTTCATTCGTAGGGGATTCAGATTAATTTCTTAATATAATATATAATGCCTGAAAAGAAAAAAGAAAAGAAAAGCGATGGAAAAGAGCTATACAAGCCAATGAAATCGACTCGAAAGGGAAAGAAGGGAATGGTATATGTAATGAAAAATGGGTCAAAGCGATTGATACATTTCGGAGATAGTTCAATGGGTGATGGTAAGTCAGGGGCATCCAAAGCAAGACAGAAATCATATATGGCTCGGTCTGGGGGAATCCGAAACAAGCAAGGCCAATTAACAAAAAATGACAAGAACTCGGCTAATTACTGGAGTCGAAAGGTTAATTGGTAATAATATCTAATCATATATTATAAATGACAAAAGTAAGTTGGAAATGGCGAGGTAAAACGTATTCAGGTGAATTGCTTCCAGAAAAGGAAGATAAAGAAAATCGATACGCTCGAACCCATAATGGTAAAATCAAAACATTACCAAAGAAGAAAAAGGAAAGCATTCCAAAAAAAAAGGCGAAACCAAATAAGAAAATAAAATCTAAAGATATATCATACAATGCCTGAAAAGAAAAAGAAGAAATTAATTATATTACCCAAAGGGGAAAAAGTGAAACCAAAACCAAAAAAGAAAGTCAAATTGAATATAGTTGATAAACGAAAACAACCAAAGAAAGGTAGTATAGCTGATTTGAAAAAAGCACGAAAGGGAAAAAAGGTTAATATGGCTAAAAAACCAGTGCCGAAAGACACAACCTTTTATCATAGTGGAAACACACCTCGACATCATCGAGATTATATCAAACAACAACAAGGTGTGAATTTGGGTAGTATTGGCGAAGATGATTCCTTTTTACAAGAAGGTGGCTCGCCAGAAAGTGGTTTATTTACATTAAGACCATCTCAATCATTTATGAAACGATTCGGACATAAAGCTTTCGCCAATGAAGGATTCGCCCCAGGTCGCCACAATATACATCAAATTCACGATTCGTATGGCGAAATCAGAGCAGGAATGGGGTATGGAGATGATATGGAAATGTATAATTTAGACGACGAAGATGATTATCAACTCAATGACCCTCGATTTCAGGCCAGAATAAATCACGGATTCGCGTGGTCGTAATTAAAATCTAAATCTATTATATATGTATTGTTATTTGTGCGAATCGGAATATGTTGGAATCAGAAACACTTGGTGTGTCGAATGTAGAAAGATTAAAAACCTTATGAATGTATATGGAAGAGAAAGAATATTAACCATATTGGAAACTTGTTGCTTAAGAAATCCAGAACAATTGGAAAACAAAATTCTGAAACAGAAAAAGGAAATTGAAACACCAACAGACAAATCATATATAGACCCAACCCTTTCGATTGGAGCGTATAAACAAAAACTGAGAGGCAAACCTTCCTAAATTCTTTATTATTTATTTTCATTATATTTTTTATTTAAAGATTTAATGAATATAAAATATATTAAAAAATGAGATTTTCGATTCAAGACCGATTTGATATAGCGAACTATGTGATTTCTTCCATTAATGAAGATAATGATTATCGAGATATAAAGGAATCATATGCTTATTGGAAACAACAAATTAAAAATATCTGTTCTACAATTTTGGAAGACGATGAATGGAAGGGAAAATTCTATAAACACACCAAAAATTTTGGGGAATATGAAGTCCGTTCGATATTCGACACAATATTTAAGGATATTGGAAGATTCAATCGTTCTCAACAAGCGAAGGTTAATTCAAATAAAAAAGTATATGTATATGATTTCAAACATCTCTCCGATGAGGATTTACCTAAAAAAGTTGAATTCAACTAGAGGTCAGCAACTCGGATTTCACCATTATTTAAGTTCATTTGTTTAAGGTATTCAACAAAGAAATACACTACACCAGCTCTGGCGGTAGTATCAGCATCATTTGCCCCATTATATTGTAATGTGAATATAATTGGGGTCGAACCAACTCGAATGGCCGAAGCAGGATTAGTTCCTGCCGAAGCGTATTTACCACAGGGGACGCAAAGGTAATTCTTTCTACCCATTAATTTTTGCGGAACAGTTAAATCGGAATCACCTGCTCCATTTCCACCAACACCCAATTGTAATGGGTCGCCTTGTAAAACTCTATATTGACCTTGACCGTTCGCACCTGCTCCAACTCCTTGTTCGTATCTGGTATATGGGGTATCTACACCAATTGGAAGATTACCATTGGAGGCATTGATAGTCAATCCAACGGCATCGGCTACGAAAAGGTTATTGGCGACTGTGTATCCAGGATTAATAGCATCCGACCTTCTTTCGAATTCACCTGGGGCGCAAGTGAATTGACCTTCTCCGCCTTGCTCTACATAATTGAATTCTTCGGCTCTGGATTTACAATCACGGTCGAAAATCATTAAATCATTAATTTTACAATTCCATTTTTGACCTGTTAATAAATCACTTCTTAAATCACCCATTAAATTATTCTGTTGAACCATAGTTGGATTGGGTCTTTCACAAACCTTTTGAACCCAAATCTTTTGAACGGCACGGCCAGTCATTCCAATAAAGAAATCTTCTGAATTCTCTGTAGCTACAGCACCAGCGTTAATGGTTTTACGAACCAAGGCAACTTCCTTGAAAGGCATTGTTAATCCACCACCTTCACCGAAAATGGATTGCTTTAGTGCCTGATTTACCTCATCATTATAGGTAAGGAAATCTAATATTAATCTTGGGTCTTCTACTTTAACTTCGCGAACGGTATTGATATCAGCACCATTCAGGGCAGTTCCTATATATGAAACATTATTGTTTTTACCTTTAACATTCCAATCTATTTCAATCATAATCTTTCCCATAATTGAGTTTGTATCCAATTGCGCTCCTTCAAGGATTCCGAATAAATCACCCAATCTGACAGAGCATTCGACTAAATAGTTTTCGGATTCCAAACCTAATGACCTATCTCCTGTTGATTTTCTAATTTTGCTTATATGGGGAGCAATCTGACCTCCAATATTTTCTAAATTATGATTGGCGTATGAAAATAAATCGTGTTTTTCTACTTTCACTTCGTGGGGTCTAAAATTGTTCTTAAGTGTAAGGAATTTACCAACTTCGTTAAGTTCAGATACAATGACACCATCAACATAAAGTCTAGCACGATTAATAGTCGAATATAATCCAGCATCGGCAAAAGGTAAAGCGGATAAGGTTGCGTCGGCTCTGTGGTCTGTTCCACCTGGTAAATTCATTCCATCCCAAAACACTTTCCAAATAAGTTGTGAATCGGAATCAAGAACATTTTTATGAGGAATTTCAAAACGAGAAATGTTTTGAGAGTGTGAAAGTGGTTCAAGAATTTCTGAATGGATTTCTAATGTTTGGTCTTCGTTGGATGTAGCATTTAAAAGAGTTTGAGGCAATAACGACATTTTATAATATAATATAAGAAAATTATTTCAGATTTAATTTGTTTGAATTACATACGACACAGTTGCCGTTTGTGAGCTTGGGTCGCCATTGTTTGCGATTACCCTTAAATAAGGGCTGAAACCCGTCGGGCCACCAAAACCACCGCCAACATTTCCTTGTAATGTATCCATTCCAGAAAGCGATGCTCCTAAATTAAGAACGGCCGATGAATCATACCAAGTTGTTCCATCAATTGATGATTGAGCCAAAAATGTCATTGAATTATTAGAAACAACAAATTCAACAACAAATTGTTTTGTATTCGCAGGAACATTAATCGTTGCTCCAGTAAATGTGCCAGAACCTGGAACGGATTGAGTTGAAAAATATACAACTTCAGAACTGAATGAGGCACTAGATGAACTAATTGTATTCAAACTTCCATTTGAATCTACATTGAGTGTTTTGAATTTTGATGTGGTTGTATCATATCCACAAGCTTGAACTGAACTTAATGCCGTGCTAGTTGTAATTTGACCTGAAGCACTTAATTCCAATACATCGACTAAAAGCCTATCACCTAATGTTTCCAAAGGTTGGAGAGTTCCATCTGGTTTCTTACCATACATTAATACCTGTTGGAGTTCTCCACCAACTCCAGTTGGGGCATTACCTTTTGTTATTTTTGCTAAATGTGTTTCAATTTCATCAATATATCCTGAATGGCTAGTTAATGTAGTTTCTATATTGTTTAAGGACGTATTCATTTCGGCATCATTATTACCGATAACCTTAAGGGCGTGATTTTCGACCTTTACTTCGACTAATCTGGTATTGGTATCATCATATCCGACAACTCTTGTATTCATTATATATTATATACAGAGAAAAAAAAGGGGTGGGTCAGAATCTCAAAAAAGTTTTGGTAAAATTTTTTTCAGATTATTTTTTTCTTTACTGCCTCCCCCCCAATTTTGCTACTCAATCACATTATATTTATTCTATAGATTGGATTCGGTTATTGGGTTGAATCACTAATGTATTTTTATTTAAGAAGAATGTATATACACCAAATGGTTTCGCGACATTATCGACTGGGTCTTGTAAGGTAGAAACTAATTCTGTTGATACAGTTCCACCAGTTAAATCAATACCTTGACCTGAAACTTGGTCGAATGATACACCGAGATAATATGGGGCGTTCTTTCTATTATCGAGATTCTGTGAGGTTAAGTGTGAATGTTTTACATCTTTATAATTTTGGAATGCCGAAAGGGAATTGATTAATATCTGGGGATTCTTTTCCTTAATTGCTTCTACATCTGGATTACCATCACCTCTTTCAGTTTTGATTTCGTATTCGAGTGGATACCTTTGACCGTTTCTGTGATAAGTTAATCTTTTAATACCTGGATTCCAACCAGCAAATGCTTTCGCGTTTTGAACTGTATTGTTAATATAAGCAACAGGAACAAATTTCTGAATCATTGAAAGCACAGAACGGATTCCGACTTTATTGGTTATAGTTGTATCTGTAGATTGGGCTACATTATATAATGAATTCCAAGTAAGGAATTGAATTGATGATGGTTGAACTCCAGAAGCAAGCTCGGAATCGGCTTTATATAAGAAAGGACAATTGAGGATTACATCTGAAATGGAATATGATACATTGTTATTCGCATTTTCAAAGAAATTTACATTCGAACCTAATTCAATTTCGATTTCTAATCCACCGAATAATCTTAAATCTAATTTATCTTGGAGGAAAATACCTGAATATAAATTAATGGAACAATCCCATCCAATATATTGGCCTGGTGTTCCTTCACATTGGTAGAACTTTCTTTGTAAGGTTGCGTCATTTGTTCTTTCAACGGCGAGGTCATCACCATTGATGTTTTCTTCATCAATGTTATAAATACCTTGACCTACAGCACAATTGCCGTGGGAATGTTGGGTTAATATATCCCTTTTACTTGATAAAGCAGGTTTTGCGATTGAAACTAATTGATTCCAATCACGAATCTGTTCGCAAATTGATGTTGCGTATCTTCTCGATGAAACGGTTAATGTTTTAATTATACCTTCAACTCCAGTCTTTTCATCAATCTGAAAGGCATCGGCTTGTTTAACTGTTGTTGCTTTGGTTTGGTCGGTGAATACCTTAAAGGTGAATTGTAATTCCGTTTGACTGGCTAACAGATAAGCATCTTGTTCGGCGATACTGAATCGAAGTATATTGTTTCCAGCAGAATAACTGAATTCATTTGAACTATTATTGGTTGGGGTCAATTTTACATAACGCTTTTGTTGGGTAGCAATTCTATCATTGACGGACATTTTATAATATATAATAAGAAATTATTTTCAGATTAAATTTAATACATAACTTGGATTCCTTGACCTGTAATCATTAATCTACGAATATGATGACAATATACAAACCAATTCTTTGCCACTACACCAACATCATTGCCAGTTCTTTTCTGTTGCTGTAAGTAATCAATATATAATCTAGCACCTTTCATTGTTAATGGGATTGAGCCACCGTATGCGGATAATGCTCGACCAATTATAAAATTCTCGTGATAATTTCTTAAGGAACGAACTTCGCACCCACCTGCTTTCAATGCTTTATCCAATTCGGTTAATTGTTCTTGAGCTACATTCTGTTGATAAGTTGAAAGGTTAGCACAACTGACTGGTCTCACAGGTTCGCGTTCTTCTCCAATTTGAAATTGATAATTTTCCAAATCATCATATAATCCATTAACTTTATAACCACTTAATACATTATTTCCACCTAAATTCTGTTGAGGAACTCCAATACATAATAATGACCTTGCTCTGGATGCGAAACAAGGGATATCAATTGTAGCCGATTTAATACCAGCGTATGAATTGGATTTATAACAAGTATATGTTGGGATATCAATTGCTAATCCCTCTCGTGCGACTTTCATTGCTTGAGCTTCTACATATTGGGGGGGTGGAACAACAACTTGGAGAGCAAGTGTTGGAACAGAAACCTCGTAAGTTAATTTACCATCATTGTCCCAAGTGGTATTTGATGTGTGATTTACACCTGTGGGGTCAAATGAAACTCTAGCATTTGAAACGGCATTCACTGGGTCAGGCCATCCACCAGCCACTGTTAATCGCCAATTGCCCCCATTGTCGTCAATATCTGTAATGTTTCCACCAGATGTGGCTGTAAATTGTGCGTTCGCACCACCGTTCCCACCTCGCCCAGTAATACGAACCTTCTGCCCCAAACTAAAAGGACATTGGTTGAATGCCGTAATTCCACATTGATTTGGAACTTCACTATGTTCTGATGCTTTCGCGGTAATTTGGGTAATTCCTGCTCCTGTGCCTAAATCCTGTATGGCTACACCTGCGTTCATAAGAAAATGTGTGCTATCAGTTAAATCCAAAGGTAATTGACCTCCATCAATAACCTTTAATACCTTTCGAGCTTCTTCCCAAATACATTCAATCATTACATCACCAGTCATTCCAACTGGAAAGGTTTGAGTTGAACCAAATATACCAGAGAATTTTAAATCCAATACAATCTTAATCTTTTGACATATATTGGTTGTAGCAGGAGCAGGTGGGTCGGCTACAGATGTTTTACCATCATTATTAGTCCCCATACCATTAAATCCCTGATAACTGGTATTTTTACCAGATTTGTTAATGACTTGCGATAATTCTCTCATACCCAAATCCATACCATAATCGTATTTCATTGCTTTAACCAATACATTTGGATGGTCGATTTCTTCTACAATATGACCGCCAATAAGAACTCTCCAAGTTCTTAAAAGCATTTCAGGCATTCCACCATTGGTGAATTCCATTTTGGCGACTTCATTCTTAACTTCAAAATCAAAAAACATATATGATGTATTGAAATCGACGAATGATAAATGACTTGGGACACGGAAAACAGTTTTCATACCAGGACTGAATTGTGTTCCATTTTCGGACTGTGCGACAACTGAATAGTTTTCGACAGGCATAGCTTGAGATGTTTTCAAATTAGCAGTATTCATTTTTATAATATTACATAAGAAAATATTTTTAAATTGTTTTCATTTACGGTTTTTTCTTTGGTTTAATAATAAGTTTTTTCTTCTTTTTTGGTTTCGGTTTCGGTTTCGGTTTCGCATATTTTTTCTTTTTAATAATTAATTTTCTTGGTTTTGTTTCAGTAATTGTTCCCAATTGTGGTTGGGGTGTATAACCTTTCAATCCCCTTTCACCAAATGAACGGCTTAGCCTACCAGTTTGACCTTCGCCTTTTAATTTCCTTTGACTTGGTTTTAAATTGAGTAATTGTGAAACCCCTTGACCTCCAAATGATTTATATTGGTCTGGATATGTGGCTCGTAATGAACTGCTTTTATGGTCTGCTTGTTTTTGGGTTGGGTGATAACTAGGATTACCAATTCCCTTTTTTATTAATCCACTGTCATCGTAAATATTTGTCCGATAAATTGCTTCGGTAAATCTTCTATTCATTTCTTGTCGCTCCCCCCCAACAAATTTTCCAATCTGAAACCCTGTATGACCCAATCCCTTTCTCGTGAATCGTTTATCTTCCATAACTGCTTGACGGTCTCCAACATAAAAGCTTGTATCCAAAGCATCTTCTCTATCAATTGGTTCGCGAACTTGGGTAAAACCCTTTACATTTCCTTCCAACATTTGGCGTTCTTGGGTTTTTTCGAATCCACTTAATAATTGAGATGGAAGAGAAGGTGCTTGTTTTACTACTTCGTGTTCGTTAGTATATTTCCCTCTGAATTTTGGAGCGTGTTGTCTTTTTACTTTGGTTTTACCTCCATATCTTGCTTTTCCTTCGTGTCCGCCTTTTTCTGCTATTGATAAATATTCTAAATCCGTTCCTTCGAATCGTTTTGGGTCTTTCCTTCTTGATACACGATTATCAGGATGTTCTTTTGTTTTCCCCCCATCTGCTTTAAAATACTTTCGACTTTTCATTTGTATTTGATTTTTTAAGGGGTCTGCTTCACCATCTTCTGGAGCAATCAATTTAATATCGCTAAAATACTTTGCCGAACCTGATTCGGCATCGGCATAACTTAATCCTTTTGATTTTCTAATTGCTACTAAATTCTTTAAATCTTGTTGGTATAATCCGATTGTTTTTCCAGATGCTAAATCGGATTTGTTTTTAAATAGCTTTGCGTGATATTTCTTTGCTTGTCTTTTATCCATTTTGATTGTAATATAATGTGAGATAATAAACTTGCCCCCCAATCGTTTTGAAAAAAACCTAGGCATAATATATATATGAAAACAGAGGAAATAATACAAGAATTCGATGACATTGTATTGAAAATGAAAATGAGATTGCTTTTTTTCCAGACTGAAAATATGGAACTAA
>VMHT01116948.1_pt1 | contig 21417 bp, 22 predicted proteins | sample 4693611 | NCBI WGS metagenome assembly VMHT01 (sample SAMN12280063, study PRJNA550983) | marine metagenome | isolation source: seawater sampled from same location over 5 years 0.02-0.2 micron viral filtrate | place: USA: collected off the coast of southern California halfway between the port... ...
CACGGTATTTATATGATGGTTGTTTATTGAAAAAGTTGAGGAACAAAAATTCAATAGATACTGTGAATCATAATATCAATGGTGATTACTATTATTCAACTCTTTTATTTATATCTATTTATCGTTTGATGACTATTTAAATGTTATAATCTTTTTTAAATTTGTCATATTTTAAATCTTCAAATGTGTAATATATTACATATTTTTATTTGATACAATAATTTCTACTGTTTGAGCTGCTGGATTTTTTGAATGTATAGCACGACGTGCTAATACTGTTTCATGTAAATATTTATCATTAGGAAATGCGTTTGTAACTAATGGAACTAAAGCGTTGCTCATAGAAAATGTTATTTCTTGTTCTTCTAATAAAACTATATTATCAAATAATCTTTGATGGTCATCTATTGTAAATCCATCTTTTGTGTAACCAACAAATGAGTTACTTGATTCTGGTGCGTAAGGTGGGTCAAGATATACAAAATCTCCTTTTACAGGTTTTTTTATAGAACTATCAAACCCAGAAACTATAAAATTTACGTTATATTTATTAAATAATATGCTTATATCATTAATATTTTTTTCAGGAAGAATATCAGGTGTTTTTTTATAGTGACCAAAAGGAACGTTGAAACCATTAGGTCCTTCTCTATAGAGTCCTCTAAAACAAAGTTTATTTAATACTACAAAAATAGATGCATAACGAATTTTTTTTGTTTTATCATTTATGTCTGTATTAATAATTTTGTTGAACTCGCTGCGACACCAATAGTAATAACTTTCTTTTGACGTGTGAGCTTCAGTTTCATTTGTAGGCTTTCTATTTATTACTGTTCCATTAATAGAATCATATATTTCTATAGTTTGTTGTGTAATTTCATGTAGTTCTCTTGGGTATTTTTTTACACAATTGTAAAAGTTTATGACGTGAGGATTTATATCGTAAGCGTATATGTTATCACTTATATGTATATTACCCTGTTCTAATTCGCATAATAAAGCAATAAGAACGCTTCCTCCACCCATAAATATTTCATGATAATTTTTTATTTTTTTAGGAAAGTGAGAGAATAATGTATTTATAATTTGTGTCTTACCACCAACCCATTTTAATAAAGGTTTTGTATATTTCATTTATTTTAACTATAATAATATATTTATATATATTCAAGTTTACTTTTACATATTAAAATTATAATAACTTTTTATAGTTATCAAATTAAACGACTTAAACTACTAATAATACTAGTAACATAAAATGTCTGAGTTGTATTGTGATCCAAAAGACGAAGATTTACCATTAGTTGAAAGTAAACAAGTTTTATGTGAAGACCCGCTTGTTTATACTATTGATAATTATTTAACGCATGAAGAATGTGATCATTTTGTGGATGTTTCCAAGGATAAATTAAAACGTGCTTTTGTTAGTGATACAAAAACAGGAATGTTGAGTGGTGGAAGGACTGGTTCAAATTATTGGCTTCGTCATAATAATGATTCTACTACACTTGAAGTAGGTGAGCGCATCGCAAAAGAAGTTGGTATTCCTCTTGAAAATGCTGAAGCATATCAAGTAGTTGCGTATGATGAAACCCAAAAATACGATTCTCATTATGATGCTTATGCTAAGAACGAATCTGAGAAATGTTTAAGATGTTTAAAATATGGAGGACAACGTATGGTGACGGCTCTTCTTTATTTATGTGATGTGGAAGAGGGTGGTCATACGCGTTTTGATAAGCTCAATATAAACGTTGAAGCAAAAAAAGGTCGTTTATTAATTTTTCATAATACGTTGAAAGGAACAAATACGGTTCACCCTAACTCTCTTCATGCGGGAACTCCTGTTAAAAAGGGATATAAATATGCTGCTAATTTATGGTTTCGTGAAATTAGTATGAAAAAAATATATGATTTTCCTTTTCTTAAAGAAAAAAAAGAGTTAGAAAATAAAGTAGATGAAAATACAGAAGGTGTGCGTGTAAAAATAGAAGAAGTTGATGAAAGTGAAACGATAGATATAAATTCAAGTGGAAAAGATATAGAAATTAAAGTTATTTCTCAAAAACCATTTGTAAGTCACTTTAGTGGAGCTCTTACACCTAATGAATGTAAATACATTTTATCAAAATGTAAAGACGGAAAAGAACAAGCTCGAGGAAGAACAAGTTATTGGGTAAATTTGAAAGACGGTGATATGGTAAATATTACAGCAAAAATTGCGAAAATGGTTGGTCTTGAAAATGATGAATTTTTTGAAAATATAAATGTTATTTCTTATCCAGAAAATTGTGATCACGGTTGTCATTATGACGCGTTTGATTTAAATACTGACCGAGGAAAGGAATTTTCAAAGGCAAGGGGGCAACGTTTATATGCGATTGGGTGTTTGCTTGATAAAACTGAAGATAAGACGACGGGTTCTTTTAAATTTAGAGATATTAATAAGGAAGTTAATATGGAACAAGGTGATATATGTTTTTATAAAACATATTTGGATAATACCGAAATAGAGTACCAACGAGATAGTTCTTTGGAATATGCTCTTAATCCGGTAAGAAAAACAAAAAAGAATTATTTTTATTTATTTATTCGTGAAAAAACGAGATCAGGAGAAAAGATTTTAAAGAGTCTTGTAAAAAAGGTTGAAGCAAGAATTGAAGAAACAAAAGAAACACATACAACTATGATTCAAGAAAATATGGTATCAAATGAAGATTTGAAGAAGAGAATGGAAAGTGTTATGGATAAAAATAATAATACTACTACAAATAAGAATGAACCTACTGAAAAGAAGGACGAACCTAATACTGAAAATTATTATACTACACTTGAACATATGTATGAAACTTATAATAAAAAAAAACAGCTTGTTCCTTACAAGAAGTTAGGTTTTAGACGTCACAATTCACCAAAGGATACAGAAACGATAGAAAAGCTATATAACTTACGACAGAATTATACCGTTAATAATGTTCATAGTTTATTAAATCCATCTGTAATGGAGGCTGAATATTTCCAGGATGAATATACTCCGGTTGTTGTAAATAATGTGTTTACTTCGGAAGCAGGTAAGTTGATAATTGATTATTTTCATGATTCTATTAATAACGATAAGTTTCAGTTTGGAGATAGACAAGCACAGAGATGGAAAGCGTATGATGATTTTATGTCTCGTGTGTTGCAGTTTGAAGCACTTCCACTAATGGAACGAATAGCAAAGAAGCGTTTAAAGCCAACATATACATATTTGTCGTGTTATAAGAAGGGTGCTGATCTTCCAGCTCATACGGATAGACCTGAATGTGAATTTACTGTTTCCTTTATGATTGATAAACCCAAGGATTCTTTTTGGCCTATTTATGTAGATAAAGAGAAACAACCAATTAAATTCAAGGGACGTTATCGTAATTATGTTAATGATGAACATAAAGATAATTGTGTTCAAGTGGATTGTGAGCCTAATGGTCTTATGATGTTTTGTGGAACGGACCACATTCATTTTAGAGAAGAGTTACCATATGATTATTATTATATTTCTTTGCTTCATTATATGTCATATTAGTTAGTATAACAATATAAAGATTATAATACAGGGTATATAAGATGTCTGAGTTTGTTTATTCTCGTTCGATGCTTGTTGTTCATACAAATAAAAATTCAAGTATATTTAATTCTGCTGCTAAAAGATTAAATGATAATTATGAGGTAGATGGAACATTTGGAATTTTATATGATGATTTTGATGCTCAACAAACAATATATGATAAATGGAAAAAAACATATCCTGGTATAAATATTATAAAGGTTGCCCCAAGAAAAAGAACGGTAAAGATGGATGACAAAATTCATATGAGTGCTATTCTTGGTGATGCTAAGTGTGCTCCATTAGCTTATACTTCTGTAGAAGAAATTGAAGAAGATTGTCCAGATAATCAGTTATTTTTTGTAAAAAAGCGTGGTTCAACATCAGCGAGAGGGGTGTATATTCATAGTTATGCTGAATTAAAATCGGGTAGTGTTGATACTTCAGCATCTATTATTCATCGTAATATACTGAATCCTAAATTAATAGATGGAAAGCGATATAAACTTAGGGTTTATGGTTTGGTTGCTAATGGATGTGTATATGTTTCAAGAGATGCGTGGGGTAGTTCAAGTGATGTTCCATATAAAGAATATGATGGGACGATTGAGCAAAATGTTTTGAAGGATATGCATATTATATATATGCGTCCAGGTAGAAAGTTTTTCAAATTTGTAGATATAGAGCATAGTGGAGAAATATTTGATAATATTTGCACGGCTGTAAATGAGTTTTCACATAAATTTATAGATAAGATAAAGACATTTGAAAATGATGAATTTGCTTTATTAGGATTTGATTTTGTAGTAGACGATAAAAATAATGTTTGTGTAATTGAGGTTAATCATCGCTCTAATTATCATCATACAAAAGAAATTAATGAGAATGTTGATGTTCCTGCTATTTCTGATATGTTTATGGTTTTATTGAATAATGATTCTGATTTTATTGCTGATTATACAAATTATGTAAATGTATTTTCTGTACAAGATTATGTATAATTAAGTGAAAATATATTTCTTTTAGGTAAATTGGTATATCGATAATGATTATTTTATTTATGTTTAAATAAATAAAATAAATTAATAATATTTACTATGCGCATTCCATCCTATACAAGTGTGTTGAAAAGGATACCTCAACCAGATAAAAATAACCCACCAAAATTTAATAAAGGAGGTAGACTTATTGTTGCCTTAGTAGAATATAGAATAATGGATGAAATAGATTGGGTTATTAATGCTTTATTGCGTGTTTACGATAAGCCTGAGGAAATAGGTTTTTCTATTGTTCATGGAAATATAAATTCCAAATATCTTCAAGATAAATATGGAAATTGGTCAAATATTAAACTTATTAATACTGGTCATGAAAATTTAAATAGAGGAACCTATAGTGCTCTTTTGAAAACTCCGCAGTTATGGGAAAATTTTAGGGACTGGTCACATGTATTGATTTATCAAACAGATGCGTGTATTATGAGAAGAATTGATGATATATATTTTAATTATGATTATATCGGTTCTCCTTGGGGTAAAGATAATCAGTGGACATCTTATAATGCTGGAAATGGTGGTTTTTCACTTAGGTCTGTTTCTGCTATGATAAATTCATGTGAATGTAATAGAAATACACCTTTTGAAAAAATACATCGTGGAAATGAAGATGGATATTTTTGTTCTCAAACAAAATTTAGATATCCGCCTATAAATAGCAAAATACATAAAGCATTTGCTATGGAAAAGGTTAAATATGCTACACCTATAGGTTGTCATCAGGTTTATTATAATTGGTCGAACACAAATGATGATTGGAAAAAATTTCTTTTGTATATGGAAGATACATTAATAAACAATAAACCATATATTCAAAATATAAAAACAATAGAAGAAGCAGAACAATATTTTAGTTGTAAGATGGTAGATGAAATTAAAATAGAGAATATGGATAAAAAGGATGACACGATAATAAAAAAAACGAATATTGATTGGACACAAGTTTGTGAAATAGAGAAATATAAATATAGAATAGGACCTTTTACAACATATTTAAATCAAAAAAGTAAAAATAATTGGAATACTGCTTGTGATTATGATTATGATATATTATTTTGTAAAACAGATGATCCAAGTACAGTAGTTGAAACACACCATATAGAAAAAAGACACGATGCGTGTATTCATAAAAAGAAACCTGGTGTAAAATATTTTGATGATAACCATTATGTTTATTTGTCTTTTTATCCAGGATTTGAATCAGGAGGTTGTTCTGGTTCAGATGTTCATGCACCATGGGGTCATAATTTTAATAGATGTTCAGGTATTCCAAAGAATGGTGGTGTTGTATTGAGATGTGCTAAGGATCCTAATATTAGAGAAAAGCTTAAACAAGATGAAAATACACGTGAAATAGAAAGACTTAAAAAGGAACAACTAATGAAAGGAGGCGAAGCACAGGATAGAATGATAACCCATTTTGGTCTTACGCATTTAAAAAACGATGTGAATGTTCTTGTTTATGACCTTTTTTGTGGCGTTGGATATTATAATCAATTATTTTCTCTTGAACTGGGTATTTATCTTGCGAATATTTCTAATCGTCATTTGGTTATAAATATGCGACATCCTCTTGTTGCGTGTGGAAAACCTGATCGTAATTATGGTACTCTTATAGATTATCTTGGTAGTGATTTTACGAAGCATTTACCACATGGATATAGTTTAAAAAAATATTCAGAATCTATGAATACATTTGCTAATGAAATAAACTTTTCAGCGAAAATGTCAAATATAATAATTGTTGATGAAGATATGAATACAGCTAAGAATGAGATAGATATATCTCAATTTGCACATTATAGACAACGTGTTTCAAGTAATAAACTGGCACCTTTATTTGATAAAACATCACGTGTTGTTTCTTTTACAGGCAGTAATGCTTCAAGATTTTTTACAAATTTTTACACAAATAAAGATAATTATACTCTTATGAGTAAAATAGCTATTTCGGTAAATACATATTCTCAAGAAATAATGGAAGTTTTAAATGATGTTAGAAAAAAGATAAAAGGTGAATTTATTTCTATACATTTACGGTTTGGTGATTGGCATAAAAAAATAAATCAAATAACAAGTATAAATGGTAATTTGATTGATAATATTAGTAAATGGCTTGAAAAGAATAATACACAAAATCTCCCTCTTTACGTGATGACAGATAGAAAGGATAATCCTTTTTTTAATGATATAAAAAAGAAATATGATATTTTTTTCTTAGATGAGTTATTAGAACCTACCCACAAGACTAAATTAGGTATAAAATTTAAAAATACAAATGTTGCCGAATTTATAGTTCAAAAGATAATATGTGAAGATGCAAAATGGTTTATAGGTTCTCAAGGTAGTACAGTAACAACACATATTCAATATAATAATTTTTTAAATAAAAAGGATTATGAAATGCATGGGTATATTAAAACAACTAATTATGATGGTAATACTTTGAAGTTTAAACAGGATGACAAAAAACATTATTCTTGGTCAAAAAAGAATTATATTGGTGGTCATCCAGTAAGTTGGAGCATGTTTTTTGATGATAATATTGTGGAAATAGAGTAAATATTATGGAAATATAGTAAATATATATAATTTAAATAGAATAAAGATGTTAAAAATATTAGGTAAATATAAACATGGAAATTATTTCTTTCGAAACAAAATTGAAAAGCGACAATAATAAATGTAGTGTTAAAAATAAGATGTCTAAAAAGGTTAAAAAAAAGGCTGTGGGAAGTAATCACGACCTTTCAATTAAAGAAGAAAACAAGGAAGAAAATATTCAAAAATGTGTTCCTGATATTTGTAACGAAGATGAAACCTACCAATTATATCTTGGTGATTGTCTTGAAAAAATGAATTCTATTCCAGATGACAGCGTAGATTTAATTTTATGTGACCTTCCTTATGGAACTACAAAATGTAAATGGGATTCAATTATTAATATTGATGATTTATGGGTTCATTATAAAAGGGTTTTAAAAAAACCACATGGTGTTATTTTGTTATTTGGACAACAACCATTTACAAGTATGTTGATTTCATCAAATTATTCATGGTTTAAATATAATTTAATATGGAAAAAAAATAGAACCACTCGGTTTTTATTGGCAAATTATAGACCGATGACATGTACAGAAGATATTTGTGTGTTTTCCCCAGGTGGTGCTGCCGCGGCTTCAAGGAAAAAAGGGAACATGACATATAATCCACAGGGTTTGAAAAAGGTAGAGATAAAGAAAAAAAATTCTATTAATCGTATTGGAAAAATGTTAAACCAGCCTCATCACTTGGGTCCCAATAATAAACTTATTGGTGAAACTGAATATACGCAAAAATTTACTAATTATCCTAATGAAATATTAGAATTTGGTATAGAATCAAATACATCACATGAAACACAAAAACCGGTTCCTCTTATTGAACATCTTATATTAACTTATTCTAATCCAGGAGAAACGGTATTAGATAATACGATGGGTTCGGGAACAACTGGTGTTGGTTGTTTAAATACAGGACGTAAATTTATTGGAATAGAATTATTAGATAAATATTTCAATATTTCAGTTGATAGAATAAAAGAATGTGAATTGAAAAATAATGAAAAATAATGAAAAATAATGAAAAAACATTTAACTTATTAATAATTAATCATTTACAATATACATTCTAATTTTTTTATTAATTCCAAAGCTTCGATATTTCCTTTCGATAAATAAGCAACTGTTCTTAAAAGGCTGGTTGCATCATCGCCCAAAACACCGATCGACCTATTACACGGGTCACAAAGCCATCCGCGAAATACATTTTTCTCATGGTCGTGATCAAATACAAGTTTTTTAGTTGTGTTACACAATTCACATCGAGTTCCTTCAGGTGCTTTTTTTGACATACCTAGTGACTTCGCAAGTTTTACAGCTTGCTCTTTACCTCTAGCTGCTTCTTTAGTACAAATTGTACATTCAGGCCTACGTAGTCTTATATGGTCAGATCCGAAGCCTATACTACTGCTTGTGTTTCCGTTGAATTCTGTTAGCCTTTTTACTTGGTCACATTTAGAACATTTACGCTTTTGTGTGAAAGCCCAGTAGTACCATTCTTGAGGACTTTTGTATGGATACGAATCGTTTCCAGTTAATCGAGCTTTTTCATAATGTTCATATTCTGCTTTACTAAATTTTGGGTATTGAATAGGGTGTTCGCACATCATTTCCATTATTAATATTAGTTTTATATATAATTTATCTTTAAAACTAATTCAAGTAGTTGTTTTATTTCAATTTTGATTATTTATTGAGATTCTGTTTGCAACACATATGTGTGTAGGGGTGTAATAATGTGATTTATTTATTCACATTTACCTGTTTTTTTATTTTTTCTTGTTCCATTAGGGCATCTATGTCGATTGACTCCTGATTTAGTTTTCCTAACTGGTATAGATGGTGATTGGGGTTTGATTGTAACTGATGGATTAGTTGGTGCTATTTTTTCGCATTCACCTGTTTTTTTATTTCTTCTTGTTCCATTTAAACATCTTTTTAGTTTATGTATCTGTGAAGGTAATTCTGGACCAATCGGTTGTTTTACACTATTGTCGGTATCAACTACAAGATCAATATGTGTTTCAAGAGTGTTCATTTTATTATTTTCTGCTTTAACTGTTTTATTTTGTTTACCTTTTGTCTTGAGTGTAGTGTTTTTAACACGAGTTGCTTTTTTATCTTTACTGGGTTTTAGTATATTTATTTTTAGAGGTGTTATTTTAACCTCCTTGAATTTCATACATCCGGTAGGTGTTTTAAATTGTTCATCATTAAGGAAAGACACATTTACAACAAATACAGGTCTTTTATCAACAACAATTTTATCAACCAACGTAAATTTTATATTTCTTGGCAATAATACTTCTTGTTCTCTTTTAAATTTTGTAGTACCCTTCATGTCTATATGAGGCATTCCTTTTTCCAATATAATCTTATATAAACAACAATTTGGTTTCATAAAATTCTCTGCCTCTATTTTCAACTTACTTACAGATGTGTAATTTTTCGCTATAGCAACGTCACCAATTTTATTCATGTATTCAGGTTTTACAAATGCCTTTCTTTCATTTATTCTGAATTCGTTCTGCATTCCACGCCATAAAATGATTTTTTTATTTGCTCGAGGTGCTGTTTCTAAAAACGCGTTGTCTATATATTTGATTTTATCTTTTACCTGCTGTATAGCGATGTCTTTCTCTTCACCATAACGTTTGTAATACTTAGTAAAATCACTATTTTTAAAATATGTCTCTCCTTGTATTAAATATTTATTTATTGCTTGGTCCCATTGATAACTATAATTTCTAAGGGCGGTATGCGTTGATTCATCAAAGTAAATGTCCATACTGTGTGGTAAGTTTCTTCGTTCGTAGTATTCATTAGAATTCCTTTTATATAGTGCTAAATGTGCCATTTTCATTTCTTTTACATTAATAAACGAATCAGCCATATCATTTTTTACTAACTTAAATATACGGGAACCTGACGTATTAAGTGTTTTAACAAAATTACTATAATTTATGATGAATGATTTATTCATAAAAAAACCAATATTTATGTATGTTTGTTTTAATTTATTTGTAGATTCAATATTTAACTGGTTATTATTTAAAATGCATTTTTTGAAAACGATGTTGTCTAATGGAGATATGAAGTAGCTTTTTTTCAATAAAAATACGTTCGATACATTCTTGGTATTTTGGTCTATTATACAAAATACAATATTGTCATTATCTATATCTAACCATTCTTGAATATTAAATTCATCTAATGTTATAGGGTCAAATCCTTTTTTACTGGTTAGTAAGTCCATATATATTATGAAAGAATAAAATACGAAACTAATAATAATCAAAGGTGTATAAGTATTATTATTATTTCAAATTTAGACATTTTGTTGGATTTTGTTACACCGTTGATAATTTAATAATTATTTAATAAATTTCATTTTTTCATGTTCTATTAATAATTTAATACCTTGTAAGAAATTTATTTTAGGTAACCAACCTAATTCTCTTATTTTTTTATTACTTATATAGTAACGTTGATCATTAAAAGGTCTGTCTTCTATATATTTTATATAATCATTAGTATTAATATTTTCACCATGGATTAATTTTATAAGAATATTAGAAATTTCAAGAACGGTGTATTCATCACAATCATCACAACCTATATTATAAATTTCACCTATAATTCCTTTATCAATAATAGTTTCAAAAGCATTTGCTGTATCAAATGAATGTAAAAATCCACGAACAGCATTACCATTTCCTTGAATTGTAACAGGTTCATTATTAAGAAGTAGTTTTATGAATCTGGGTATAAGTTTTTCAGGGTATTGATTGTATCCATAGACATTATTTCCCCTTGTAATTATTACAGGAACATTAAATGATTTATAATATGATTTAACAATCATTTCAGCAGCAGCTTTTGTTGCTGCGTATGGATTCGTTGGTGATAATATCGACGATTCATTTTTTTTTAGTTCTTTTTCTCCCAAATGTGATTCTCCGTAAACTTCGTCTGTTGAAACATGTATGAATTTTTTAAGTTTTCCATATTTTCTACATGTTTCAATTAAATTATGTGTTCCTAAAATATTATCTTGTGTGAATAAAAGTGAATCTTCGAAAGAATTTTGAACGTGTGACTGAGCAGCAAAATGAATTACAATATCAATATTATGATGTGTAATTATTTGTGACATTTTTACTGTATTATTGATATTAGTTTTATAAAAAAAGTAATTTGGATCATTTCTTATTAATATATTTACGTTTTCTTCATTAGAACAATAATTTATAGAGTCAACATTTATAATTTTATATTTGTTTTTTGGAAACACACAATTTATAAAATTTGAACCTATAAATCCACATCCACCGGTTACTAAAAGATTCAACATATAATACAATAGATACTATTATATTATCATATAAACATAAAAAATTAAATATAATTTATAAAGAATGGAAGTATGTATTTTACGTATTCCTTCTTTTTCTTCGTTGTCATTATCTATTTTGTAATATTGACTAATGAAGTTTCATTTATTTTTTAGACCTATAATTCCTCTAAGACCTATACCAAAACCAGTTATTTATATAATAATGATATATAAATATATATTTTACACATGTTGGTTATAGTTTATGTTAAATTAAATTATTATTATAAAAACAATATAGGGCAAAATTGACATATTTATTTAAATGGAATCCGTGAAAACCATGTTGGAACAATCTTCTTCAAATAACTTTCACAAATTGTCTGATAAATGGACTTTATGGGCGCATTTACCACACGACACAAACTGGGACATTAATAGTTATCATGACATACTTACGTTTGATACAGTTGAAGAGGGCATAGCTCTTTGTGAGACTCTTCCAGAGAAGCTGGTAAAAAACTGTATGTTATTCCTTATGAAGAATAATATTAAACCAACTTGGGAAGATCCGGGTAACATTAAAGGAGGTAGTTTCTCCTTTAAAGTTGGTAACAAGATAGTTCATGATATATGGAATAAACTATTTTATACTACAATAGGATTGACCCTTAGTACTGATATTGAATTTATGAAAACAGTTAATGGAATAACAATATCTCCAAAAAAAAACTTTTGTATTGTAAAGATATGGACAGATAATTGTTCAAAACAAAATCCAGAGTTAATTAATTCGCCAATCACAAAAGGTCTTAATTTGAATGGATGTTTATTTAAAAAGCATATTACAGAATATTAATATATTTATGTATATTTATGTATAATTAATTATAAAAATAACTTATAGAATTTTATATATTAGATGTATGTTATTATTTTATGTTATTGTTTATGTTATGTATTGTGTAAAAACATATAGTTATAATAGTTTAATTATAAAAAATATATATAGAAATGATTTATTTTATACAAACCCTTTTAATTTGAATAATGCTGGGAGGGATGATTTTATTCCTACAAGTGATACAGATGGTATAAGATATAAACCACCAAACGTGGGAACTTGGGGTAAAGAACCATCTATGATAACAATCAGTCCGGGTGGTATATATGGTTTTTATACGTTGGGAACTTGTTCATATATAAAAAACAATTATAATATTAGTAATTATATTTTTTCTGGTGCGTCAGCTGGATCTTGGAATGGTTTATATATGGTTTTAAAAAACGATAAAAATTTTTCTAATATAATTTTGAATATGGAAACTGATAGCATTTCAAGTATATTTGAATTGGAATATGCTATTAAAAATAATATATTAGAATTATATAAAACAAATGATTTTGAACTTACACGACTGTTTATAGGTGTTACTGTATTAAAAGGGAAAAAATTAAAAACCAATATTTATTGTGATTTTGAAGATTTAAAAGATGCGATTGATTGTTGTATAGCAAGTTCACATATACCATTTGTTACGGGTGGTGTATTAAAAAGATATAAAGATATTCTTTCGTTTGATGGTGGGTTTAGTAAATATCCATATATAAGGAATGTTGAACCAGTTCTTCATATTAGTTCATCTATGTGGGGTAATAATAAAAATACAAAGTGTTGCGACTCGTACTTATTTAATTTTAAAAAACAACGACATATGATACGGGAATTATATGAAAACGGGTATAATGATGCTTTAAAAAATAAAGATATTCTTGATAGTATATTTTTGAAATAATAGTATATTTTTGAAATAATATTATAATTATGATATCAAAATAATATAATATTATTATATATGATTAAAATTAAATCAATATGGGATTTTATATCAGCATTTGTTCTTATTTGTGCTTATTATGGAATATATAAAGCTTTTGATGGTGACTTTGAAATTATTATAAGTTATTATCTTACACTTGCTGTTGAAAAGAATACAAAACGTATGACTTCATCATTATATCCTTCTATATTTAAACGTCCTGATGCTGCGATAGATTGTAGTCTTCTTAATATGGGTGGTCCAGTAGGTGATAGAGGAGGATTTCCTTCTGGACATATGGCAGTTACATCTTATTTCATTAATTATTTGTATTTAAAAAATAAAGATTTTACTCTTAAAAGTCAATTATATTACCATATTCCTGTATTCCTTATGGCTTCAGCACGTTATATGAAGAACTGTCATAATATACCGCAAATAATTGCTGGTTATTTGTTAGGAACAGGTGTTGCTTATTGGGGTGACTATGTTAAAAGAAAATATGGCGAAGATTCATTATTTGACTTGAGGCAAAAGGTAAAATAATTATAATATTTACTTATTTTTTTTTTCATTTATTACTAAATAATGAAAAAAATATTTAATTTACTTTAAATTTTTAAGGGCACGTTGAGTTTTTTTATTATGACCCTTTAATTTACTAACTTCATTTAATTTTGTTTTTCTTTTTTTTGTTTGATTTACTTTTTTATTAGATTTTGTTTTATTTCTTTTACTTCTACAAAATGTGCGTTTTTTACCAGAAGCAACTTTGCATGCTCTAATTTTCTTACATTTGTTAGGATTTGAAGTTCTTTTTCCTTTGCATAAAGAAATAGGTTTATTCATTATATAATAATGATAGAAAATAATATAAAAGTTATGATAGGTAATATATTTAATGATTTGTTGTTTGAATGATGATGTATTATTGAAAATATATGATTATAATATTCGTTTATTCCCTGTAAATAAAAAAATTCAAATGTATGTAAAAGAAAAAAAGGACAGATCGGCGCGTATTATACAAAAAATGGTAAGGAATACAAAAATATATTCACAAATGCCTATACTTTTTTTAAATGATTTTATTGAAAAAAAAATACCAAAATGGTTACTTATAAGAATATATATGAAATTTTATCCTAAAGAAGATTTGATTATATTACCAAGATATTTATTGAAATCAAATTATAGTAAAGAATATATAAATAATGATATTAGATTGAAACGATTATGGGATAAATATAATAAACCAGAAAATATATTATATAATACTATTACCAAATTTGAAATTTTTAATATAATGCATAAAAATTTTACACTTGAACAAATTGTAAAAGCTGGATTTTAATTATAAAATTGAATTTAATTATATACAAGATATGATATATAATTAAATATGGATAATATATTGCTTCTTATTAAACGGAGGAATCAGGTTAATATGAAGAGAAATTATATTAAAAAGGTTTATGATATACCGTATAAATTAAAATCCACAGAGATTATTTTAGAAAAAATTAACAAGGAACTAATTAATTGTTGTTATAATGAGCATAAAGGACATGATTTTGTTCCTCAAACTGAAGAGGGTATGTATGGAGAAACATTTTATATATGTTGTATTTGTGGTTATGAAAAAATATGAATATAAATTTTATTTATATGTGTTAATCCTAACTAGGTGGCAGTGCTGCGAGGCAGAGTTTTATCTCTCCAAGACTTGCAACATTATATTTAACAACAAGTGGTAAGTCATTTTCTAAATATACTTCAATTTGACTGCATAAATTTGTGCACTTAATAAAGTATCCTAAATTCTTAAGAGAAAATTCTCCCTGTATAATTTTGTTTGAGTCTTGTTTCAATATAAACTCCATACCACCATCAGATTCAGCACGATGAATTTCTGCTGAAGCAAATTGTCCATTACATTTAAATATAAGTTCATTTCCAACGGATTTAATTTCCAGTTTATCAGAAATTACACTTAGGTCTCTAATAATTTTTTGAAAGTCAGAAGAAGGAATGTTAATAATAGATGAAAATGTAACATCTGGAACCTCGAGCTCTTCTGGTTCAGGTTCAATTAAGCGAAGTTTTTGAGTTTTACATTGTTTAATATCTCCGTTTTCAAATTTAAGTCCAAGATGTGAAGTAATACCTTCAAGATAGTCATCATTTTCAATATAAATAGTAAGGGTATCATCGTTATCTATTGAATTTATTAATTTGAATAAATGAAACATATTTACACCAATAATAATTTTATCCAGCTTACATTCATAAAGTTCGAAATTTTCTGCTTTTAAAAATAGATGAGCCAAAATTGTATGAGATTTATCCATATTAATAATACGAATACCATCTTTTTGAAAGGAAATATTTGTTTCAAGTAAAATATCCTTAAGAGCAGTCATAAGAGTTCTAAATGGGGCAATTTGAACCGTTTTTATAGTTAAAACATTTCCCTCATATGTTTTTGGATTTGTTGCCATATTAATATTTTAACGCGCAAATCTTTAAATACTTATAAAGTAAATATTTAAAAATTTTAAATTCTAAATTCTAAATTAATCGTAGTTACATTTAAATGTTATAGCAAATGAATAATCAGTTCCATTAGTATCAATATTTCTTCCAAATTTGTCTAATAATTGAACTTCAATACGTCTAATATCACATGGACCAAAATATTTTCTTTCTGGACTTGCGTTATTTTCACTACCGTTGAAAACAACAAATTTACTTCCATCGTCAATAGATAATCTTGCTAATGAATTACTTGGAACCATTTGAGAATCTACAGATGATACAAATGTAGATGTAACATTTTGTTGAAAATCGTTAATAGATAAATAAAAATATGTTGATTCTGTTAGGGAAGCAGAGCTTTCTCCTGTTATATTATCTGTATCAATTTCATATTCTTCTTTTCTAAATCCCATTAGATACCCTAATCTTTGTTTATATGTTATAGACGAAGGTAAACCGTTGTAGTCTAAATTAAATATGACTTTTTCAACTGCTTGGGAAAATGATATTTTTATTGTATTATTATTGTTTATAATTACGTCATCTATGTTACCGTTTGATGTTAAAGCAGTTTTTATAGAATCGATACTTTTGTAATTACTATCTGGTATTGTTATTTTTTCTAATGTATCAGTACCTGGTAATTTAATATGAAAATAGTTATTTTTAAGTTTGTGAGAAATATTTATAATTGAAGAAGGTGGTTCAAACATAGACAATTCCATACCAACAGTTTTATTGATTGGATTTGATAAATTTATTGAAAATTTGGATGGGTCTGTAGTATCAATATTTTCTCTAAATAAAGAATCAATATTTAAAACTTTCATAATAGTATTTCTTTTTACAGGATTTACATCCTCAATAGGTTTTGACATTACAAAATGATTTTGATTTTGAATAACTGGATTAGGTGTAAAGTTAGTAAAATTCTTTGATTCAATAAATCCTCTAAGTGTATCTTTCACAGTAACTAAAAACATAACAGTTTCATTTCTAACTTTTTCTTCTATTGTATTATTTGCAAGAACGTTTGCTTTTATGACGTCTGTCGATTTTTCAACATCCTCGATCGTATAATTTGTATTTGATAACCCAAGAAGGTCTTCCAATTCATTTTTGTTATAATGGCTAATATTCAAGTCAAACATATTATATATATAGATATACTTATTTTTTATATAATAATTAACAATATAGAAAAATATTAATATTGTATTACATGTCTGTAGATGAAGAATATACAAATATAATTAAATCAGTTTTAGAAGAGTTCAAAGATAATAGTTCTGTTCTTGAAAAATTAGATAATATTATTAGAATGATACCTAAAAATATTGATTTGTATAATAAAACTCTTATTGAAAAAGAAGAGAAGATGGCACAATTAAAAAAGGATAAACTCGAATTTAAAGAAGAATTTCTTAAAACTAATCCGTATTTTTATGTTTCAACTATGAGTAGATTTTTTTATTACGATGGGCTTCATTATAAAATTATTAATGAAGACGATATACAATATAATTTGTTCACATGTTTAAGTGAAAATAAAAATTTGCACACAGTAAAATATAAAACACAAAGTGAAACAATAAAGGAAATAAAAAATACAAGAAGTATATTAGATACAATTCCAGAGTGTGAAACAATTCGTTTTGTAACAAATAGTCTATGTCCTTTACTTTTTACTAATAAGTGTAATTTGAAATATTTTATGATTGTTATTGGAAACCACATACTTAAACAACATGAAACTTATATTCATTTTATAAATACAAAATGTAAATCAAGTATGACATTTATAGAAAAATATGTTATGGATACGGTTGGTATAAATATTTCTGATAATTTTAAAATTAAATATCATCATAATCATGAGCTAAAAAAATGTAGACTTGTTAAAATGAATACATCTCTTGAAAATAATGATTCATTTTGTAATTTTTTTAAGAATTACTGCGCAGACTTTATAAGTGTATGCTGTTATTATAGTAAAAGATACAAAACAGAAGATGTTTATTTATCAAGAATGACGAATAATAATTCAAAAAATTATATACTTTATCTTGAATCTAACACAATAATAAGTATAGTAAAAAAGTTTCGAAATAATGTTTTTATTATGGGTTCAGTTGATGATAAAATATCAAGCAAATACATGAATTTTATTTGGAGGTGGTATGTAAATAATGAAAATATACCTAATGTTCTTTCTATGGGAACATTAAAAGATGAACTTACAAAATTACTCCCTTATAATGATAAAAATGATGTTTATACCCATGTAGAGTGTAATTTTTTGAAAAGTATAAATGATTTTGTTGATTTTTGTAATGAACATATAATTGAAGATAAAGATGAAATAGATGTAAGTGAAGTTATAGATATATATCGTGTTGAATACCCAAATAATGAAACAATTGAAGAAAATACATTTGATATGCTTTTGAAAAACAATATTATATCTTATACCATGCGATCTAATAAAACGATATTAAGTGTATCTTGTAAATTTTGGAATAAAAGTGAAGAAGTTAAAGAATCTATTAAAGAATATAAATACCTTCTTGATAAAGAACAAAATCCATTAAAGTGTTATGATGCTTATGAATATTATGTATCAAAAAATTATAAATATATAGCAAATAAGATGTATTTCGAAAGATTTTTTTATAATATGATATAAATGAGTAATTCTTTTGAATTCTGTAATGACCAACCTGGTAGATTATTGGCAGTATTTATAATAGCACCCATTCTTATGATTAAAGGATTACATTATAATGATTATTTTATTATCTATTTTTCAGTAATATTATTTATATGGGATTTATATCATATAATATATTCAAAACCTAACAAAGCAATAGATCATTCTAATATTGTTAGTGATAAAACGGATGCTACATTACATGAAAAGGATGAAATAAATGTTGATAAAAATAAAGTATAATTAATAATTGAGTATGTTATCCCAAAAATGAGTATAACATATATCAAATTCATAATCATTAATATGAGATAATATATATTTGTGTTTATTTTCAAGATACTCTGGTGTTATTTTATCCCAGTCATTATCATTTACAATGATAACAGGTAATTTCTCAAATATTATATTCATAGGACTTTCACATATAATAGGTATGGTTCCCATCATTAATGATTCCCATGTTCTATGAGCATCTATCCCTCTTCCTGGTGGACTAATGCTAAATTTATATTTGCTAAGTATTTCTATGTATTTTTCAAACGGTTCATTTCCAATATAATCAAATTTATTTTTACAATTATCAAGAATTTTATTACGTATATTGCGGTGTTTACTGTATAACGGTGCGTTTGTTGTTTGAGACGTAAAATTTAAATAAACAAGATTTGGTTTTGATTCTATATTTAAAATTCTTTCACCTGGTGATAAACAAAATTTATTATAAATTAACATGTGTTTTTTCTTTGGTTCACCAAAAAATTGAGTTGTCTTCCATTGCCATTTTGGACCAATCGGTATTGGATATATTTTTGGATGTTCTATGCATGGATTTTTTGCGTATATTGAAAGAAGATTATCATAATCAAGCAACCTTTTTGACTTTTCTTTAAGATCGTTATTTCTACAAGGAAAATATAGATATGGAACACAATGGTCATCATTTGAAGCCATAATTAAAATAAAGGGTATTCTTATATTTAACAGCGTATCAATATAAGTTTCTATAAGGTCTGTTTTTAGAAAAACAATTATTTTTGATTTCTTTTCATAAGCATCATTAAATTCTTTTTCGTATGAATAATTGTGTTGTCTGTTTTTATATGTTTGATTAATACAAATATCAGCTTTTGTTATCCAATAATCAACACTTATGAATGGGTTAGAAATGTCTAATTTTTGTTCCATTACAATATTATTAATTATATTAAAAATAATATTGTTAAACGTTTTTATGATAATTTATAAGTTATGAATTTTGAAATATAACTATAGTTTTACAAAAAAATATATTATTATTATATGATATTAAATGATAAAAAAAGAATGTTTTATTTCTCTGAATGTATAAGAATAATAGCAACAATTATTATTTTATATACTTTAAATATTCCAATATTTATGAAAATATTATTAATTATGATAACAGATTCTATAGATTGTGGTATACCTCGTTTTTTTTGGGGCCTAAAAACTGGATAGATTGTAATTCAAATATATATCAAATGACAGATAAAATAACAGATACTATATGTTATACATTATTATTATTTTATATACTTAAAAACGGTGGTATGAATAACAATTATAATTATTTAATAGTATTATTATTTATCTATAGATTAATAGGAATATATCTATTTTTTATAAAAAAAAATAGGAAATATTTATTTTATTTCCCTAACTTTTTTTTAGAAATATGTCTTGGTGTAATGGTTATTAATTATTTTCCAAATTTAAAAAATTTTAATGTAATTATTATTTCAATCGTAATTATATATAAAATTATATTAGAGTATTATCTACATTTTCATGAACCAAAGAATAATTCGAAATTTTAAATGATAATAACTTAAACAAACAATTATACACTAATTATGCGTATTTGTTTTACAAGTGTTGTTATTTGGCCAAATAAAAAGGTAGCAGATAAACCAAAAATATTTGAAAAAATAGACAATCCTAATTATGATTATTTTCTTTTTTCTAATCTAAAACAGGAAGATTTTGATACATCATGGAAAGTGATTACTGTTGATATAGATTTTTTAAAGAATCATAGAAATGATATTATTCGTTCGCGTTATTTCAAGTTTATGGGGTGGAAGTATATAAAAGAAGTAATGGGACTTGAATATGATATTATATATTTTTGTGATGCTACACGGTCTCCAGATCCAAATACAAATTGGAAAGAATTAAGCGAAAATATACTTTTACATTCTCATCAAATTGGACAACGAGTTCATAATTCATCACCATATGATGAATGTAATAATATTGTGAAATTTAGAAAAGATACTCAAAAAAATGCTGATAAAACAGTTGAATGGTTAAAACAAATGGGTGTTCCAGAGAAGAAAACGTTGTGTTATGAAAATACAGCATTTGGTTATAATCCTAATAATGAATTTATACAAAACATATTTTCAGAATTTTGGAATATTTATACAACAACTGATATAACACATCGTGATCAACCGTCTTGGTCTTATGTTGTCTGGAAAAATGGTGTAATGCCTTATATTATTGATAATACTGGAAATAGGAAAAAGATTAATAAGATGTTTCCAGAAGGAGGGAAACAGGGGAATAATAGTCATCGTTATGCGTAATATGTATATTACATATCTTCTTCTACCATCCATTCGTACATTTTTTTAAGTCCTTCATGTAAAGAAGTTTGGGGTTCATAATTGAAGTCTGTTTTTGCTCTTGAAATATTAGCATATGTGTGAGGAACGTCTCCTAAAGGGATTGTTTTTTCATGTC
>VMHT01141595.1_pt1 | contig 21404 bp, 22 predicted proteins | sample 4693611 | NCBI WGS metagenome assembly VMHT01 (sample SAMN12280063, study PRJNA550983) | marine metagenome | isolation source: seawater sampled from same location over 5 years 0.02-0.2 micron viral filtrate | place: USA: collected off the coast of southern California halfway between the port... ...
CCAGATTTTCTATTATACCTTCGAATCTGTTGTAAAAGTCGCAACGGATTGTAAAATAATAATATGTCATTAGATAGTTTTTTCGATACATTAGATACAGAAACAAAATTCACTACGTGGAAATCCTTTACAATTCAAAGACTTAACCACCTTAGTGATATTATCCCTACAGAAAATATAATTGAATTACGTTACGTAAATGAAACCATAGCGTCTATCAATACCCTAACCTTATTATCTAGTAATTCAGATACTGGAAATAAACAAAATATTATCGAAAGATTACAAAATTGCAATTCATATTACAAAGAATTTGGATAATCATAACCAAATTCATACAATACAGGAAATATAAAAAAATTAAAATGGCAGCAAGATACAAACAACAAATGAACATTGCTTTAGAGCGTTTAGATCAAGGATTAGCTCGTGTTCACCTTATGATAAAGCGCGGAAAAAACGCAGATGCTATTTACTTCATGGAAAATGATTTAAAGGAACTTTATGAAAACTTACAAAATATTATTAATATAGAGCCTGGGTCGGATAATCCAAGAATAGGTCACTTAAGATGATTGGAGCAGAGCAAATAAAGGTTAATTTTGAAGCATTTAATGGAGTTTTAGAAGCTAACTTTGAAGACGAGCGTTTAGAAAAATTAAAGACTCTTACCGAGAATCTAAAAGAGCGAATGATGTTTGCTCCTGCATCTACTAAGGATTGGTTTAATAATGCTTTTCCAGGGGGTTATTTAGATCATGTTTTACGTGTAAATAAAATAGCAAATCAACTACATAAGTTATATGCATTTCATAATGCTAATGAAACTTACACGGGTGAAGAACTTAATTTTGTTTCATTATTTTCTCAATTAGGAAAATTAGGAGATTGGAATAATGAATATTTCCAAAAAAATGACTCTGACTGGCATGTAAAGAATTTAGGAATGGTTTATAAATTTAATGCGGAAGTACCAGCAATGAAAATTTATGATCGTACAATTTTCCTATTACAAGACGCAGGTATTAAACTTTCACACAATGAATATTTAGCTATCCGCAACCAAGAAGGTTTATTTGATGAAAGTAATAAATTTTATTTCTATAGTGGACAAAAAGAAACTAAATTTCGCACTCACCTTCCACTATTAATCCATCAAGCAATCCAAACAGCTCAAGAAATTGAATATCAAACTTGGAGTTCTGGAAATTCGGTTATACCGTCAACTAAACCTGCAAATGCCTCTAAAGCCGATAAAAGCCTAAGGAAAGCTAAAGCAATAAAAGAAGAAAATAACCCTAATTTTAGTAAAAATACTAAATCAATAATTGATTCATTTTTTACTGACGACACCCCAGCTAAATGATTATTACAATAGCAATAATATCCTCCTTACTAATAGTAAGTTTATTTATAATATGGAATCTTATGAAAAAAAATGAAATTCTTGAAGATTTTATAGCAAAACAAAGTGAAGCTATTGATTATTGTGATAAAAGATTAAAAACAATAGATGATAAAGGATCATTTATAGCTGATGATGAAGTTGGTTGGTTTTTTGAAAAAATTAAGGAAATACAAGAGGCGCTAAATGAATTTCGCCTTCGCTAATTATGGCAAAAAAAAGAGGAAGAAAAAGTAAAAGATTATATTTTACTGAGGATACTGAGCTAGCAATAATAGAATATTTAGCTAGTGAAGATCAAGATGAGAGAAATAAGATTTATAATAGAAGAATACATTATTCATTTTATAAACTAGCAGAAAATCTTATACATACATTTAAATTTTATTACACAGAAGTTGATGACCTTGAAGATTTAAAACACGAGGTTATTTGCTTTTTATTAGAGAAACTTCACTATTTTAAAGTAGGGAGAGGTAAGGCTTTTTCATATTTTAGTATAGTGGGGAAAAATTATCTTATTCTCTATAATAATAAAAATTATGCAAAGAAAAAGAAAAAAGTAGATCCATTAGATGCTGATCACGATGATACTATTTTAAATGGTTTTGAACATAATGAATCACTCGCTGTAAAAGTAGAATTTTTAGATATGTATGTTACCCATGTAGATAATAACTTACATAGATATTTTAAAAAACCAGACGAAGCTAGGGTAGCAGATGCTATATTAACTATTTTTAGAAATAGAGAACATTTAGAAATTTTTAATAAAAAAGCTATTTATATATACATTAGGGAATTAACAAAATTAGAAACCCCTATTATAACTAAGGTAGTCAAAAAAATGAGAGATATATTTAATTCCTCTTATTCTAGATACCTTGAGGGGTAATATATTTATTGGTATGAGTAACCCACTTGATCAAATATTATTTGATGGAAAATCATCCTCCGATGTATTTAAAGAAATATATACTAACAGCAAGAAAAAAGATAAGCAAATAAATGCTTTAATTGCTGAATTAAAACCTTTAATTCAGAATATAGGAGATGCCCCTGTTGTGGTCCCTCTTATTAAAGAATATTTAGAAGTATCAGTAAAAAATGACGAACATCTAATTAAAATGATGGCCGTTATTCAACGTTTAAGTAATAGTGCATCTAATAATGGTGGGGACTCATTATTAACGGATGAAGAATTTAAACAACTCCAAGCAATAGCAGAAGAAGTAGCCAATGACCCTAAGGAAAAATAATAATCAAGGAGGACCTATTGGCATATCAGGTCTCCCAAAAACACAAAAAACTACTAAAAGAGTAGCGGATATTATATTGGGAAGAGACCATCCAGCTTACACTGGACCTGATAGTATAGGAATTATATTTTTTGCTGATGAAGTAACAGGAGAAAATCCTATAGACCCAACTAGCCTTCCTAGAGCTAAACCACTAAATTTAAATAATTATACAGTTCCCGTAATAGGAGAATTAGTTAACGTTATATCCTCTGTAAGTGACGAATATTACCCAGAATTAGGGGGCAATACTAGTTTTACATCAAACTATTATACTCCTGCTGTAAACATACATAATAATGCAGGAAGTAATGCTTTACCTTTAAATAAAAAAACCAAAAAGAAAAAAAACAAAACAAGAGAAACTTCTCCCATATTTTCATTTCAGGAAGAATTCCAATCCCAAAGTCGAAGGGTAGCTCGAAAACAATTAGACAATTATTTATACAATTTAGGATACTCAGCTGGGAGGGATTCTGTGAATGCTCCTAAATATAAATTAGTTCAAGCACCTAATGGAGATTATATATTTAGATTAGATGATTCTAAAGAAAACAAAGCAAAATTAGGAGCCTATTTTAAGGAAAAACAAAATCAAAATAATCTTACCCCTACTGAAGGAGGCTCAATTATTCAGGGAAAAAATGGCCAAAGAATTAATATAATGACTACAGGTCCTGATGGTGCAAATTCTGTAAGTAGAAATGTTACTGATGATCCTACTGATGGAAATCCCAATATAGGTGATAGCGCTATGGTTTTAAGTTTAGGTAATGGTAGTCAAGAAAATATTACAGAAGATGCAGCTTCCGTATATTTACTTGAAAACCAAAGTATCCCAATAGACGTAGCTTCTTTAAGAGTAGCCTCTTTAAAATCTACATACACCCCTATACAATCCCCATTAGAAATAATAGGAGATCAACCACCCCCAGTAACACCTGAATATTCTACCGAAGGTGATGAATTAAATATTGAAAGTCAAACAATTAGTTGGGATGTAGGTTCTCCAGTATCTTCCTCATCAGTTGTAGAAGAGGTTATTACTAATGAGGAAGTAGTAGAAGAAGACCCCTTTGATGATCCCGTATTTGCAGCCTTAGATGAAGCTGTTGAAGAAGGTTTCTTAACAGAAGACCCTGAGGAGTGGGATGAATTATCAGGAACCTTACCAGATCCAATTCTAGAAGGCATAGGTACTGATGAACCTGGTGATACTACAAATGATGGAGTAGTTGTAACAGATGATCAAATATTAAGTATAAATTATCCAGCAAACACTGCAAATTATAATATACAAGATGTTTTGGCTGCTATACCTGAGAATGAAAAATCAGCCGCATATAGAAAAGCAAACGCTAAAGCTATTAATAAGAAGGCGCAGAAAGCATGGGAGAGTGGAGATTATGCAAAAGCCGTATTTACTAATAAAGATGGCAATATATTCCCTTTAGCTCCCCCTGATGAAAATTTAACTATGCAAAAAGCCACTGATAAAAATATAAAATGGTTAGTTATTCACTGTACTGCGGGGTGGAATATGGAAGGTAGCGATCCCTATGGTATCCCAAAAAAGACACCTGCCTCTACCATGCATGGTTTTTTTCAGGGTAGGAATTGGAGAGATGGGGGCTACCATTGGATAGTAATGGGAAATGGAATTGCTACTAGAGTATACCCAGATGATAAAGTTACAAACGGGGCCTTACCCAGTAGTGAATATAATAAGCATGGTATACATTTAAATTGGATAGGAGGATTTAATGCAACATGGCAGTATAGAGATATGACAGGAAATCCAATTCCTAAAAAATATAACAAGGCAGGAAAAATAACAAACAAAAGTTATCATGGTAAACCGGGTGTAAGTGAAAGTTTGGGTGTTTCTGTAGAAGAAGCCTATAGAAGACTATTTGGATTTGGAAACAAAAACCTAACAGGATGGGGAAATGGAGATCCAGAAACCCTAAATAAAAACTTAATTACAAGACCACAAGCGTTTTCTTTATATCAACTAATAAAAAAATATGTACTTCTATACCCAAATATTAAAGTAGTAGGTCATAACCAATGTTCTACTAAAATTTGTCCTTTATTTGATGTACCTACATTTATGAGATTAAAAGGATACCCAAATAACACAATAGATGGACAATTAGCAAGAGGTTGGAATAAAGAATTAGAAAAAGAAATGCCCCAATCATTTAATTATCCTACACCATTAAAAGAAAATGCTGAATGGTTAGCTCAAGCAATATAATAATATAAAATGGCAACAGAATTTACACAAGAAGATTTATATGTAGGTAAACAAATATTAATTGATAGTGATCGATTAGTATTTAATGGAAGAGATGATATTGTATTTTCAAGTTCCCATCTTTTTTTATTTAAAACTGAGGGAGAATTTCACATAAATACTGGGGGCGATACATTTATTAATACCCCCAAAATATATATAGGTCCTGTAATAGAGGGTCAAGATCCAAATATACCCGCGGTAAAAAGTGACTCATTAAAACAATTACTATCAGACTTAATTGGGTCACTTAGAATGTTTTTTACAATAAACTACCCACAAACATCGGGCTTACAAGGCCCCAATCCTGCTATAAATAAAACCTTGGCACAAACTATAATACAAGATCTACAGAAGGTAGAATCTAGATTAAATGAAATAGAAAGTGATAAAGTATTCATATCATGATGAATAAATTTTTAAATATGACCCTTAATAGAAGCTCTAGACTTTTATCAGATAGTAAAGATAAAATATTAATAGCGGCTAAAAAAAGAGCAAAAGAGGAAGTTAATAACTATATCCCAAACCCATCTAATTTAGAAAGCCAATTAAAATCCCTTCAAACTAATAAGGATATTCAAGGAGGTCTTTTAAGAGCAGAAATAGTATATAATAAAACTATATCCATTATAGATAAAGCCATAATAAAATTAGAAATTACAAAATTAGAACTTGTTGGTATAAAGGGAAAATTAGATAGAGTTATATATACTTTAAATATATTTGATGATTTTATAGTAATTATAAAACCTATACTTAATACTTTAAGAGGAATCCTACCAGCGATTGATGGAAGTTTAGCTGCTTCAACTAGTTTAGCTGCTAATGGATTAATAATAAATAAATTAGGAGAAAAGAAAAAAGACCTTAAGGATGCATTAAAAAGTGCACAAGGTAGTATAACCAGTTTTCCAACATCATTATCTTATTTTGACACTGAAATAAATAAAATTATGAAACCTTTAAATCAAGGAATTTCAGGTCTAGAACAACAAATTCAAAAATTAAAGGAAATAAAAGCTCAAATAGTAGCAATTTATACCCAATTTATTTTATCTTTAGATATAGTAGAATTAACTAATGAAAATAATGATAGTGACATTATAGGAGGAGGAAATTTAGAAGATTATATAAATAATGAAGATAATCTTAGTAATATAATAAGTAATTTAAATAATAGAATAGGAGGTGGTAATATGGATTCCCCAGACCCATCAGATGACACTGCAGTAATACCACCATCACCCTTTATTTTTAAAAGATTTAACTAATAAAACAAAAATACTCGATATTTATTAAAAACACTACATAATATGAAATTAAGTGCATTTGAAAAAATAATTAGAAAAGTTGTGCGGGAAGAAATAGATTACGCACTAAGACGTGAAATTGCGTTATTAAAAGAAAATTTAACAACTAATAACCAAAATATAACTGAAGTTAAAAATGAACCTGCTCCTGAAGAATTTAGACAAAAACTTAGAGAGCAATTTACTCCACAAGCATTTTCACAAGATAGTACATTAAATAGTTTATTAAACGAAACAGCACAATCATCCCATGAAATTCAACAACCTCCACATAACCCCCACGATCCTGTAAATCAATTTATAAACAAAGATTATAGCCAGTTAATGAAAGCAATTGATGGAAAGAAAAACTTTAGACCCTAATGGCAATAAAATTTCGTAAACCTATAAAAATAGATCCAATTGATGTTGCTGAAAAGGCAGCAGTAGGAGTTCGTTTACCATTTAATAGAAAAAGGGTGTTTACTTTAGATTATACTACTAAAGAACATGCTAGATCTAAATTAATAAATGTATTAATTACTTCTCCAGGAGAAAGATTAAATCAACCTTTATTTGGGGCAGGCTTAAAAAATAGACTATTTGAACAACAAACAGAAATAGCAGGAGATGGTCTTAGAAATTATGTAAACCCCCAAGTTGAACGATATGTCCCCGAAATAGAAATTAAAAATATATTTTTAAAAGATGGAGGCCTACAAGGACACAAATTATTTGTTACTGTTAATTATTCATTAATAAATAATGATGAAGAAGATTCAGTGACTTTAAGTTTTACTAATGAAAATTTTAATAATTAATAATGTCATATTCAAATAATACAACAGGCAATAAAACAATAAATTATCTTAATAAGGATTTTTCTGACTTTAAGGATGCTCTTATTAACCTAGCACAGGTATATTACCCTGATACAGTTAATGATTTTTCTGAAGGAAGTCCGGGTACTATGTTTATAGAAATGGCATCATATATAGGTGATGTATTATCATTTTATACTGATGCCCAGGTGCAGGAAACATTTTTACAATATGCCCAAGAAAGAGAAAATTTATACTCCTTAGCATATACTTTAGGTTATACACCTGTAATTACAAATCCAGCAGCTGTGGATTTAGAAATCTTCCAACAAATCCCAGCTAACGCTAATGGTCTTCCAGATTATAATTATGCTTTAAGAATTAAAAAAAATTCTACATTTAAACCCAATAACAACAGCGGAGTTGAATATCTTATTCAAAATGATGTAAATTTTGCTTTTAGCTCTTCATTCGATACTACTGAACAAACCGTTTATTCTATTGTACCAGGTGGTACACAACCAAATTACTTTCTTTTAAAGAAATCGGCTAAAGCACTTAGTGCTGATATAAAAACAACTACTTTTGATATAGGAGGAGCTGAAAGATTTAAAACTTTATCTTTAGATGATACTAAAATAATATCCATCCAATCAATTACAGATTCTGATGGAAATAAATATACAGAAGTTCCTTATTTAGCTCAAGAAACTGTATTTGAGGAAGTTCCAAATATAGAAGCTAATGATCCTGAATTAAGACAATATAATAATCAAGTTCCATTTTTACTTAGAACTAAAAAAGTATCTAAAAGATTTGTTACAAGATTTAAATCTAATAAAAAATTAGAAATACAATTTGGCGCTGGAGCTACTAATGGTGATGATACAACAATAATTCCAAATCCAGATAATATAGGGTTAGGGATCAATGATGGTAGATCGTTATTAGATAAAGCATATGATCCCTCAAATTTTTTATATACTAAAGCTTATGGAGAAGTTCCTTCTAATACAACTTTAACTATAAAATATTTAGTTGGAGGAGGATCAAATACTAATGCTAATGCTAATATAATAAATAGAATAGGATCTTTAAATATAATTCCTACTCAAGGAGGAGTAGATAGCACAGTACTTAATACTGCTATAAATTCAATAGCCTGCAATAACCCAAAACCCGCTATAGGTGGAGGCCCTGGAGATTCAGCCCAAGATATAAAATTAAACTCTATGGCAAATTTTGCAGCTCAAAAAAGAACTGTAACTAAAGAAGATTATATTTTTAGATCATTAGCTATGCCTCCACAATTTGGTAAAGTAGCAAAATCATATATAGCACAAGATACTCAAATATCTCTTGATACTAATAAAAGAATAGCTAACCCAAACGCATTAAATTTATATGTTTTAGGATATAATTATAATAGAAAATTATCAAAATTACCCCACGCAGCTAAACTTAATTTAGCAACTTATTTAGAACAATATAGAATGCTAACAGATTCTATTAATATTAAAGATGCATCAGTAATTAACTTTAAAATAGAATTTGATATAACTATTAATAAAGGATATTCAAATGATACGACTCTTTTAGGGGCAGTTGAAAGATTAAAACAATTTTTTAATGTTGATAACTGGCAAATAAACCAACCTATAAATAAAGGAGACGTAGTGGGTTTATTATATAGTATAAATGGAATCCAATCAGTAAATAATATAACATTTACTAATTTACATGGAGAAAATTTAGGATATTCTAAATTTAAATATGATTTTGATTCGGCTACCCGAAATAATACCGTATACCCCTCATTAGATCCAAGTATTTTTGAAATAAAAAACCCAAACACAGATATAATTGGTAGAGTAACTACTTAACACTATGGCACATTATTTTATATTTCCAGAAAAAGACACTACTATTTACTCTCATACATCTAGGGAGATACTAAATACAGGTATAGATGAAATTCTAACCCTAAGGGATGAACCTTCATCTACAGATTTAAATTATTATCCTAGTAGAATTTTAATTCAATTTAAACAATCTGAAATTAATAATGTTATATCTAATAAAGTTACTACAACAACCTATTCTGCTAGTTTAAATTTATTCCAAACTGAACATAAAGAATTAAGTATAGACCAAAATTTAGAAGTATTTCCTATATCTAGTAGTTGGAATAATGGAACTGGTAGATTTAATAATATACCAACTATATCTGATGGATGTTCATGGTTATATAGAGATGGAAGCCCTGAGGCTTTTTCAGATGACGATTTAGGGACCAAATGGGCAACATCTAGTTTAGCCACAGGTGTCACAGCTAGCTGGATATCAGCTTCTCCAGGAGGAGGAACATGGTACACAGGATCAGGTTTTGAAGTAACTAAAAGTTATAGTTACAATGATAATTTAGATTTATCATTTAATCTAACTTCACCTATTTCTAAGCATGTAAGTAATAGTTTATATTCTAGTACTTACCCTAATGGAATAGAAAATAATGGGTTTTTAATTAAAAGAGCCAATTCACAAGAACACACAGCTATAGATGATGGAGAATTAAATTTTTTCTCTATGGATACTCATACAATCTTTCCACCATATTTAGATATATCTTGGGATGACTCAGAATATGCACCTTTCGGACCTGAAGGATTAGCCATCAATACTTCAAGTGCTAATACAAGAATTAAATCAACAGGAGAATGTTATATTACTTTAAGAAATAATAAAGAAATTTTTAGAACATCTGAGGAATATAAATTTAGACTTAATGTAAGAGAATTATATCCTACAAGAAAATTTACTACTACCTCTAATTTTTTAGATGTTAATTATTTTACTAGTAGATCATTTTATTCTTTAGTTGATTATGCTACTGAAGAAACATTAATACCATTTGGTGAAGAATCTAAACTCAGTGCTGATTCAGAAGGAATGCATTTTAAATTATATATGAATGGCCTTCAAGAAGACAGATACTATAAACTTTTATTTAAACATGAAAATGATGATGGAATACAAGTTTATGATGATGATTATTATTTTAAAGTAACTAAAACATAATGGCAAACGGATATTCAAATACGCCAGGAAATAATAACGCACCCACAGGTACTACAGACACCCAAGAACAAAATGGGGGTATGGGGAGAAATACAAACCAATCTGAAAACAAAGAAATATTCAGATTTGGAAATGTTTCTTTTGAGGAAGATTCTCCTCTTTATAATGAAGTTGAGTTAGAAGATGAGTTAGAAGATGGATTAGAAGATGAGGTTGTCATTCCTATTGGAGATATAAATTTTCAAAAGACTATTTATAGTCAAAAAGCCTTTAGAAAAAAGGTAGATACATCTATAAGCGAATTAAGACCCAAACAAAGAACAGTAAATATACCTAGTTTTTTTAAACACTACAATAGAGTATTTTTTGATATACCTAAGGAAGGTCAAGAATCACATTCTACTATAATTGAAGCAAGTAAAGATTTTATTAATAATTATATAGACCCTAAAGACGTAATAATCACAGGTTTAGAGGAGCAAATAAGAGATCTTGAATATGAATTAATAAACCCCAATAGAGTTAAAGAACATCCAATATTTACTAATGGCACTTTAATTAAAATTAAAGGAACACCCAACACAGTACATTATATGGATCAAGGATATAGACGACGAGTTGATTGGAATGATGATATGATAACAGCTATAAAAATAGCTAAGACGGGTACAAGTGAGGGACCAAATTATATAGAAATAAGCGAACTTGCAATGAATCAAATTCCTCAAGGATACCCTTCTTTAACTGAAGAAAATTACGGAGAGCCTTTTGATCCCTCATTAAGTGAAGTGAAAGGAAGACTGGCAACTCTACAATGGACTTATGATCAAAATGGTACCCCAGATATAGATCCTGAAAATTACACAACCCAGGCAGGATATTTAGATGAAATAGGCAAAGATATTGAAGAAAAAGCTAAACTCCTAAATAAAATAGGACAAACTATGGCTGAGCTAAGACATAAAATCAATACATTGAAAAATTTAGACCCTGATTATTATACCCAAGAATATGGTGATAGTGATGTAATACAGTTTGGAAGTGATGATGAGGAACTTCTCCCAGAAAATGCTGCAGCAGGTAGAAGTGGTATGGCAGGATCAGGAGGTGGTAGAAATTATTAATATAAAGAATTATGGCATTAACATTTAGACAAAAAACAGATTTAGATTCTTACATAAAAAGCCTTGAAGTAGCGAAGGAAGAAAGAGAAAGAATAAAAGGCATATGGCAGTCAGAAAAAGCAGCTTACGCTGAATATAGTAACCCCATATATGATGATACAATTACTACAACGGAAGATGTAGTTATAGGCTGGCCTCCCTCATTAGTATCTTGGGTAAATGTTAGTGGTAGTGGCACAGCGTCTTTAGCCCAATATGATGAATATATAAATATAATTCCTTAATGAGTATAATCAATAAAATAAATTTAGAACCCATAGGTTTAATTGATTTAGATCAAATCCCTTCAAAACAGTTACGAAGAACTTTTGGAAGGAACAATGATTCTATTGAATTAATTATTAGAGATCTAAATGGGGGAATTAAAATTAGTGATGAACAATTTACTGATTATACCCCAATCTTAGACCCAACTGATCCTAGTCTAATTAGGGCTATGGATATTAATTATAAACAAGTTTTAAATGATTATGGGTTTACGAATGGCACATATAAGTTAACTTTTTCATTCCAGAGAAAACTTTTAACCCAAGGAAATCGTAAACAATTTAAAATAACTCAAATCTCACCCTCTAGAACAGAAATTAGATTTTCTTCTAATATTCTTAGTGAACAAAGTTTTAGAGGAAAAGTATCAGAATTAATAAACATATACGAATATTCTAATTTTATTAGAGACATAAAGTTAACTTTTGGTAGAGGTAGAATGGCTTTAATTATAAATGCTACATTTGACTCATCTACAGGAACGGGTATATTAAAACTATATGAACCCCTCCCCCAAAATATAAGAATAAATACATCTTTTAGAGTATATGAGGAATTAATTAATTCAATAGAAACAACATTTAATTTAGGCCCCCAGATAATACCAAATTCATCTATTAATCTTAGTGGTCCTAATTTTGATCTTGATTACACTGACAATTATACAGTACCTTCTGAATTTAGAACTTATGATAATATTTTAAATAATGGAGCAGTATCTTCAAGTTTTAATAATATCCAAAACTATTTAAGTGGTAGTATTTCTGTTGACTTAGAATTTGATAACCCAGATACTCCCTCAGGATATACTTTTGAAAATTTTATCCATTATAGTTCTGCAACTGAAAGGCTGCAAAACTTTAAATATAAATTAGGCTTATTAGAATCATATTCGAGTTCTTTAGCCCAATTAAATAACATAACAGGTTCAGTTACCTCCTCAGATCCTTCATTACAAAATATAACAATATTTAATGATAAAACTGATAAAGTAATTCAAGGATTTGATTATTATGAAAGATACCTTTATTTTGAATCTGGAACTTATGCATGGCCTAAAACCACAGTAGGAAAACCCCACACTAATGCTAAAGTAGATTCAGCAGCTGCTGTATCATGGTTTGGTGCTCCTATTGATTCATATGAAGATGAATATTATGGTGGTCAAATGTTAAGTGCAAGTAAATTTGATGATTGTAATCCGTATTATATAGGAAAAACTATTCCACCTGACATAAAAAATAATCCACAAAACAAAGCATATGTGCTATTCACTGAAATGATAGCACAACATTTTGATGGTATTTGGGCATATATTGATAGTATAACTGATAAATACCAAGCTGATAGTGGTTTAAATGATGGTATTTCAAAAGAATTAGTATTTAATGCTTTAACTGAAAGGGGAATTAGAGCATACTCTCAATTTGAAAATTCATCTATATATGAATATTTTTTAGGAGATGATGGTCAGGGAAGTTTTCAATATGAATCAACTGATGGTTCAACTATGATATCTGCGTCTAACGCGGGATCAATTCCTAAGGGAGATATATCAAAGGAAATTTGGAAGCGTTTATACCATAATGCACCATATCTTTTAAAAACAAAAGGAACTGAGCGTGGATTAAAAGCCCTAATAGCTACATATGGTATTCCCGAAACTGTACTTCATGTTAAAGAATATGGAGGACCATTAGCAGATAAAACTGGATTTAGAACCTTTTCTTATCAAAAAGAAAGTAGAATGGCTACTGTCAATACTAATGGAGAAAGTGTTATTTTAGAAAATAAAGTTGGATTCATCCCAGGGGGTTCTGGTAGAACACAAACTATTCAAACTAGATTTTTACCTACTAAAGGTTCAAATACGGCGTATGATATAGTAACCTTTTCAGATGGTACTGGTGGATTTCATGGGGGCCCTAATGATTTTTCAGTTGGTATTTCTCAAAGTATTGATACTTCTAAATTAGAAAGTGGATCATTCGCCCATTTAGTTATCACTTCAGGTAGCGCAGAAACAACTACTCTTGTAGCTAAATCTTCAAGCCTATTAGGCCCTATATTCAATGGTAATGTTTGGAATTTAAGTATAGTATTAAATAGTGGGTCCGCTTTAGGAAATAACATCACAGCATTTGCAACTAATACTACTCCTAATAAAAATACTTATGTACTTTCTTGCAGTTTAGACGCAACTAATTTATTTTTAATAGGGGGAGCCCATTACGGTAATACAGCTTATTCATTAGGTAATTCAAATGATATTAATCAAGTAGGTACAGCAGGAGCTAGACCCCTATTAGGAGCATTTACTGGTAGTTTACAAGAGCATAGAGCATGGTTTGAGACACTTACAAAAGACACTATAGTCACCCAATCGCTTTCACCCTTTAACTATAATGGTAATACTATAAGTTCAAGTTTTGAAAAACTATATATAAGAAACCCTTTAGGATCTAATAATCATGATCTTCCTGATAGTAGTGATATTTTCAATAATTTTGCTCCCAAAAAAGACCATAGAGATTCCTATTATGCCACAGTTTTTGGAACTAGCTCTCGCTCTGGAATAAAATCAATTGAAGAAACCCACCACCTACCTACACCAGATACAGTAGGTTCAGCAATGGTTTCAGATAAAATAAGACTTGATACTGGATCATTTGATGATAATTTTTTATCTCCATTTGTTTCAGTTGAAACTTCACCTCAAGATAGACAACCACTTGATTATTCAGATGTAGGTGTATTTTTCTCACCAACTTTTGAAATTAATGAAGACATAATTCATACATTAGGTGGATTTAGGTTAGATGATTATATTGGAGATCCAACACATTTCACTTCAGGTAGTTATCCTGATTTAAAAACCATAAGAGATATTTACTTCCAGAAAGTAGACAATAAATATAATTTCCAGGATTACATCAGAACAATTCAATTCTTTGATCATACACTTTTTAAGATGATTAAAGATTTTACTCCTGCAAAAGCAAACCTTAAAACAGGATTAGTAATTGAACCTCATTATTTAGAAAGAACTAAAATCAAGGGAACTAATATAGATTATGAGCAAAAAACCATACATTTAGTCCCATATTCACCAACTGCTTCTCTAAGTTCTTCAGTAGACCCTATCCATGATGTAGTTATAGACGTAACAGATTATATAATTACAGGAAGTGAAGCATCAGCTACAGAAAATGTGGCTCAGACAAATAGAATTAGTAGAAGACTAACATTAGGATCTGACCCCATTATGGCAAGATTTATCTCTATCCGAAATTAACAATGGCAGCAATTACTCATATATCAAAATCACTTCAGTTTGAATTTAATGACTCAGTTTTAGACACTAAAGGCTGGAAGTCTTCTCGTTATGATGGAAGACAATTATCAGGCTCAAAAATAAACACCTACACAGAAGGAGACACTACTTATGCCCACACTCCTGTAGTAAGTAATTATACTAGAAATATTTATATAGGTAGTAGAGTTATAGGCATGCCAGAGCCTATAAGTGGTTCTGTTTATGAAGATCCTTCTCTTACTCCATTTCCTGGCTTTTCTTATATAACAGTAGATGAATACATAACTATTAATAGTGATGATACTATTACGCGACGTAGTGTTAGAGGGGGTAGAGGTGAAGGTGATGATTTAAATGCTAAAAAAGGATTTTACCAATCTTGGTATAAGGATTTTCCTATAGGAGGAAAGGCATCAATAAGACCTTTAGATAAAAAATTAGCCCAAAGTTTATCTCCTAGATATGATGTATTTAATAATAGTGGGCAACTCCAAAGAATGTTATTAATAACCCAAGAACCAGATGTGTCCTCCTCTTTTTATGCTGCATCATATAATACCGCATCAAATGAATTCACTTATGCAACAGGATCGGGAAATACTCAACCAGGAGTTGGAACTAATGATTTGTCAGCTGAATATAGTATATTTAATTACTTATTACTACAAGCTCAATTCTTCTCAGGTTCATTAATTGCTGATGCTTCAGCGGGAGGTTCAACAGATTCAGACGCAGGTAAATAAATAAATAAAAATAGATTATGGGAGACCAGTCAAGTGTAACACAAATACCTAACGAATTACTAAATGTTTCAAAATTTGGTGAATTTATAGATGCAGCTTTGGATTATAAGGCTAAAGCTGAGTGGAAAGGTGATAAAAGATTCTTTATAACTTTTCTTCCTAATATAGCAAATATTGCCTTTTTAGGCGTAGACAGTACAGATCGTAGAGATGTTATTAACTACAATATTAGAACTAAACTCTCAGGAAGTTACGGTGTAGATAATACGACAACACCTAAATCTACAGGTAAAATAACTAGAAATTTAGCCGAATTATCTACGGCAGAAATTGTTTCTCAAACAACAAACCAAAATAATAAAAAATTAGGTCTTTCTACAAAATTCCCTCTTCAGCAAAACTATATTGCTAGAGAACATGGATCACAAGAAGCACACAATCACTTTGCTACCCCAGGATTATTTATAAGTGGAAGTTACCTTATAAGTAAAATGAATGATGATAATCCTTCACTATTAGTTGAATTAAATAAGACCCAACAACTACCTAATGGATTGGGAGATAAAGAATTTATAGTTATACCTGATAACTTACATCCATTTATAAAAGACAACATAGAGTACTTTCTTACACGAGCGGGCATAAATGTTAGTGGAGATTCTTCCCAATATGTAGTATTAGATGAAACAAACCGAAATCTTCCTTAAGGAATATATATTTATAAACAAACACAATAAAAATGGGATACTTAGATAATTCAAGCGTTGTAGTAGATGCAATTTTAACCAAAAGAGGTCGCGAACTTCTTTCAAGACAAGACGGTTCTTTCAGAATTACTCAATTTGCTTTAGCAGATGATGAAATTGATTATACTTTATATAATGAAAACCATCCTAATGGATCAGCTTTTTATGGTGAGGCAATTGAAAATTTACCATTACTTGAAGCTATCCCCAATGAAACTAATACAATGGTTTCTAAATTAATTACTCTCAATAGAGGAACTACTCAAATTCCAATTGTAACTACTCAAGGATTAAACCCTCTTAGTACAAATACACCATTTACAATTGTTCCAACTACATTAAATTTTGGATCAACAAATGTTGAATCTTCCTATTCATTTACAATAGCAGATAGAAGATTATTATCAAGTGCCGGAACCGGTGGTAGTAGTGAAGCAACAGTATTTACTGGCACGGCTTTATCACAAACCTTTATAGGACAAAATTTCGCAGGTAGAACTTTAAGCTCCCAAACATTATTTGGAAGTAATTCAGCTCTTAATACATCTATTATAATAGTAGGAACAGACACAGGAGCTAGAACCACAGTCACATTAACAGTAACTAAAGTCCCTGGAGGAAATAGTTCCGCACCCGCAACTACATAAATAGTTTTAATCCCCTGATAATAAATAAATACAAATGGCAACATATACACAATTTGACGAGACCCGAGATACAGTAAATACTATAGATAGAGTTTTTGCTAGTGCGTGGACTAATAATACTAATGAATTATTTCAATTCCATAGTTCAAGTACACAATATGTACAAACAACCCCATCCTCAAGTGGAAATTATTTTATGGAGATTTACAATGAAAATCCTCAATTATCCTCAAGTACAGCTGAAGTTCAGTTCTCAATAGCATATGGTCATAAAGAGGGTAGTGGATCTGCTAATTTATCTTCAGGTGATGGGGGTGATGGTTTTAGTGCTACTAAGGCCATTTACAACCAATATAGAAATTTAGTATTTGGGGGAGATGAAACACAAAACTTTACGTTTGGAACTCATACTCCTGATGATATTTATGTTATTAATATTAATAGAGCAAGATATAAAAATGCTATTAGATTAGGAAATCTAGACCTACACCTTCAATATTATAGTGGGTCTGTATCAGCAGTACTATCAGTAGGTAATACGGACACAGGATCTATTATAAGATTAACTGATGATTCTGTTTCAACTACAGGATCAGCAGCTGCTATTAGAGCAGGAGTAGGTAGAGAATTTAATTTAGTATCAGGTTCGGCTGGTGTAATTGCATCAGTAAGCCATTCAGGTGGGCCCTTAGATGTACTCCCTCCTCCTATTTCTGCTGATAATGTCACATCTACATTCCAACAATTAGGAGGAAGTGGATCATATGGTTTAGTTTACCCAGATGTTGGACTTATTATAATTAACCCTGACGCTTTAGCTCTATCAGCTTCAGCAGGTGGTATTGATTTAATTTCTTCAGCTTCTAGTAATTCTTTTGGTAATAATTCAGCTAGATTACAAAGGGCATTAAATAACGCAGCTAATGGAGAGGGCGGTCTTACTGCAGATGGTGTAACTACAAATGGATTTGTATTAGATTCTCAAGAAGATATATCTTCAAAATTCTATTTTGTTAGAGCCTTTAATACTGATTTCAATCACTCTACTAATGATTCATTTACTGAAAATGATGGTACTTTAAAGTTCGATTCTATGATCGATAACCCAAAAGTATATATTACAACTGTGGGATTATATAATGATAACCAAGATCTATTAGCTGTAGCTAAATTAAGTCAACCACTACCTAAAGATTTTACAAAAGAAGCTCTTATTAAAGTTAAACTTGATTATTAATGCCTGGCATATTTAAAAAGCTAAATGCAAGTGACGTAAAAATAACATCTTTTGAAGCCCATAAACAGTATAATACTGTTAATTTACCTTCAATTGGTGCTACTACGTCTTCTTTAGCTTGGAGTGGTGAAAATAAATTTAATTTTTCCACAGGTAGTAAAAAATATTATCAATTAGATAAACTTTATTATAGAAATTACATTAGAGAAAGAGCCCATCGCTTAGAATTAGATGATGCTACTTACACTACTCAAGAAAGAAGATTGTATGAAAGTGCAAGTGTATTAAGTTTATCACAAAAAACATTTGGCTCAGAAGTCCAACCTAATAGCTTCCAAATCTCGGGATCTAAGGGGAACTTACGATTTAATTTTAAGGATGATGGATTTGGAAATTTATATGATGTTAATGTAGGTAAAGACGACTTTCCTAATGAAGATAATAGAGTATTTTATTTAGCTCCAGTCAATGGTTTTAAAAGATCAGATAGATACGTCAGAGAATTAGATCCCGAAACTGGAAATGAATATGTAAATAATCCTTATCTCTTTACCCAAAGTCTAGCTGATGGGGAGCTTTTTAATCCCCCTAATCAACATGGGTATAATGCCACAGTATTTGATGACTCATATTTTCAAAATGTAGTTACATACCGAAGAGTTAGATTCACAACATCTTCTAAGAGTGAACAAATTGCATCATCAATAATTTTTAGAGATAATGACTTTCATGAAGATTCTAGAATTATAGTAGAAAATCGTCCCTACTTAAATTTTAATGATGAAGATTTTGCTATAAGCTTTTTCTATGAAGCTAATGGGAAGATGTTTATCTACTCAAATTCCGCAAGACCTAGGGCATATGTTCTTACTAAGGAAGGAGCACAAACTTCCACTCCTTTAGGATCTCAAGTGGGGGGCAATAATTCATTAAACACACCTGGGGCCTTAGACCTTACAACTACTCCTTCTAGTAACACTTACCCATATAGGGTATATGTAGAACGTCCAACAAACCAAACATTAGAAATTTACTTAGAAAGATTTGATGGGGAAGTAACCTCTCTAGTAAGTGGGAGTCTATTTACAGCTGCAGATGATGCAACGGGGTTTCGTCACATTTTACTTCAAAAATCAGGCAGCAAACTACAAGTATATAAAAATGGAATTTTAGAAAGTGAGGAAGACGACAATACTACTAAACCCTGCCAAAATCAATCTAATGTAGTCATATTTGACCAACAAAGGTCTGATGGAAGTTATTATGACGGTCCTGATACCTGGGGGGAGGCATTTCGACCTACCCAATTCCAGATATGGAATCAATCAATGTCAACAAATCAAATAGCATCAATTTCACAGTCAATTACAGGAACTTATCCCGTGGGTAATATATTTTATGACAATGGATTTGCAGCCATCACTCACCCAAAATGGATGGATGTATTTGATGGTGGCACTTTAGATACTTTATCGTACAAAAATACCCATTTAATTACTGAAAATGAATACCAGTGTACTATGAATGAAAATGAATTTGAGTTTACATCTAATATCTCAGCTAGAAAAATTCCATTTAGTCAAGACACTGACATAGCAAATTTTGCAACTGGCTCTAATTTTAAACCATATATAACCACAATAGGTTTACATGATGATAATGGCGAATTATTAGTTGTAGGAAAATTGTCACAACCCGTAAGAGCAAGTAGCGAAACTAATACAACATTTATTATAAGATACGATACATGATACCAAAAAGTTATGAAGATTTTCCTAAAGGAGCAATTGGATACGTTTATCAAACAACCCACATACCTACGGGAAAGAAATATGTAGGCAAAAAATCCCTAATTTATAACATTAAAAGAAAATTAGGTAAAAAAGAATTAGCCCTCCATGAGGGTAAGGGCCGTCCACCTAAATTTAAAGTAATTCAAAAAGAAAGCGATTGGAAGACTTACTATGGCTCCCATAAATTTATTAAAGAGGAAATAAAAAAGGGCAATCAATCTGACTTTAAAAGAGTAATACTCCAATATGCTTATTCAAAAAAAGAATTAACTTACTTAGAAAATAAAATACTTTTTACTTTTGCGGTTTTAGAAAATAAGGACTATTTGAATGATAATATTGAGGGAAGATATTTTAAGAAAGATTTTGATTTTACAGATAGATTTGGTACATTTAATGTGTGAAGGAAGAACGCTTATTATATTTACTTGAAAGTCTCTTAGGAAGATCAAAAACAGCAAGAGGGGGTGATGAAGCTGTATTTAACTGTCCTAACTGTAACCATAGAAAAAAAAAATTAACACTTAATAAACTTACCCAAAAATACCAATGTTGGGTTTGTGGTTTTAAAGGAGCAAGAGCACTTCAACTTCTTAAATTTATTAAAGCCCCCTACACTGCTTTTGAAGAACTTAGAAGCATTGATTCTCAATATAATTTTAAATCAACTACTCAAGCAGTAAAACCAAAAGATCAACTGAAACTTCCTGAGGGATTTATTTCACTTCTTAAAGGAAAGGGATTTATTAGAAATAAAGCACTTAATTACTTATCGTCTAGGGGTGTAACCCTTCAAGATGTTGTTAAATACAGCATAGGATATATTGAAGAAGGGCCTTTAAGTAATTTTATTATTATCCCAAGTTATGATAGAAATGGATTTCTTAATTATTGGGTAGGACGTTCATTTGATCCTAATGCTTACCATAAACATAAACTTCCACCAACATCGAAAGATATTATAGGTTTTGATATGCTTGTTAATTTCAATCTTCCCCTTATTATTTGTGAAGGTGCCTTTGATGCCATAGCACTTAAACGAAATGCTATACCTTTATTTGGTAAAAAGATAAGTAAAACTTTATATAAAGAACTTGTAAGAAGTAAAGTAAAACAAATTTATTTAGCTTTAGACCAAGATGCTATACTAGATTCTCTTAAGTATGCTAAAGAATTGATGTCATATGGAAAAGAAATATTCTTATTGGAACTCGAAGGTAAAGATCCAAGTGAAATAGGATTTGAAGGTATGACTAATATACTCCAAAAAGCAAAACC
>VMHT01060697.1_pt1 | contig 21403 bp, 8 predicted proteins | sample 4693611 | NCBI WGS metagenome assembly VMHT01 (sample SAMN12280063, study PRJNA550983) | marine metagenome | isolation source: seawater sampled from same location over 5 years 0.02-0.2 micron viral filtrate | place: USA: collected off the coast of southern California halfway between the port... ...
GCAATGGAAGTAAACTTCCTATCTGAAAGATGTTTAGTAACACAAGCTGCTAACAACTTTGTATTATTCAAAGGTATCTAATTACCTTAAAATTAAACCCTATGGGGCTACACAGTGAGCGTAGCCCTAGGGTTTTTTATTAACTATTTAATTTTATTATATTATGGCTAAAAAAGCTACAGCAGTAGAAACTGTTGAGGTTGCACCTCAGGAAGTAGCGGTTAAAACCGCGACAAAACCAACTAAACCAAGTTGGGAAATTAAAGATAGAGTTTATTATTTAAAAGGAAATAAATCTCCTTTAACTCTTACAATACCTGGTAAGCATACAAGAAAACATGCTTTACTTTATTTTGATCCTAAAACAGGTAAACAAAGAGAGATTAGATATGCCACAAACCAAGCCTCACCTTTAGTAGATGAACAAAATGGTGAATGTACAATGGGGCATATTACTTTTAAAGATGGGACTTTACAAGTAAAAAAAGAAAAACAAAACTTACAAAAATTACTTTCTTTATATCACCCTTTAAAAGGTAAATTATATGAAGAATTTAGTGCGGTGGAAGAGGCAGGAGATCAATTAGATATTTTAGATCTTCAAATTGATGCTTTAAATGCTGCAAGAAATATGGAAATAGATCAAATAGAAGCTATATTAAGAGTTGAAATTGGATCTAAAGTTAATTCTATGAGTTCTAAAGAACTTAAAAGAGATATACTTTTATTTGCTAGAAGCAATCCTCAATTATTTATTAGCTTAGCTAATGATGATAATGTTCAATTAAGAAACACAGCTATTAGAGCTCAAGAAGCTGGAATAATTAGACTTTCAGGTGATCAAAGAACATTTGTATGGGGATCAAATGGTAGAAAATTAATGAACGTCCCTTTTGATGAAAACCCTTACTCAGCATTTGCTGCTTTCTTGAAAACAGACGAAGGTGTTGAGATCTATAAATCTATAGATAAAAAACTATAAAAACAAGTGATACTATAATATAGGCGGTTTCGGCCGCCTTTTTAGTATAATAAAAAATTAATATGGCAGTAGGCGTAAATACAGTATATCAAACAGTCTTGTATGTTTTAAACAAAGAGCAAAGAGGTTATGTAACACCTGCTGAGTTTAATAGATTGGCTCAACTGGTACAAAATGAAATATTTCAGTCTTATTTTCCAGACGGCAATCAATTAAATCGTCAAAACCAAAACAATACTCAAAACGATACAGAGTTTTTTAATATATTTGAAAATAATAGATATAAGTTATATCCTTTTGAAAGAGAAATAGATTTTTCTTATGATTCACTTTCAAACACATGGAATACTAATTTCGCGCAGACAAATGATAAAATATATTTACTAGGTAATATAATTTCTTCTTATTCTGGTCAACCTTCTTTTGATTCTATTACAGAATTAACTTCAAAAAGTAATTACGATAAAATAATAAGATCTAATTTAACATCACCTACAAAAAAATATCCACTTGCATATCAATTTGGAACTTCTAATCAAGCTGTCTCTGCTTTTTTAACAATAAGTCCAAACCCAGATTCAGTGAAAGTTAATTGTATATTTGCCCCTACCACACCTGTATGGGCTTTCAATACTTTAGGTAGTGGTGCTTATGCTTTTAATCCAAGTTCTTCAAATAATTTTCAATTAGATATTTCAGAAGAATTTAATATTGTTATGGGTATATTAAAATATGCGGGTGTAATTATAAATGATCCTACTGTAATAGAAGTTGCTGCTCAAGAGTCGCAACAAGTAGAAGCTAATGAAAAATCTTAAATAAATGAGTTACGGAAGCACAAGCAATATAGGTACATTAAACACCGAGACTAATCAACAGTACTACCAAGGAGCTCAGGTTTTTCAAGTTACAAATACTAATGGTGAATCTAATTTTACTACTACTTTTGAAACAAATCTTATTTTTGGATCATTTGATCCCTCAGACACAGATTATGTTTTAAATAATTTTAAAATATATATTAGTGATAATGGTCTTCCTGGTAGCTTTCAAGAGTATGTTACACAATATAGCGTGTCTAATAACGTAATATCATTAGGTACAAGCTCTGTTCCTGTTGTATTGCCTTTAGGTAAATACATTGTTGTTCAGTTAAAAACATTAGACGGTGGTAATTATGGAAATCAAGATGCTTTTGGAAACACTGTTGAAAATAATTATGGAGGTTATGAATACATAACACTCAACGACGCTATAGACAACTTCATGGTTGGTTATGTTGGAGATGGTAAAATACTTCAAAAAGCTAATAAATCAGACGTGCTATTTTTTGCAAAAAGATCTTTGCAAGAGTTTAGTTATGATACTCTTAAAAGCATAAAATCTCAAGAGCTAACAGTTCCAGCAACTTTAAATGTTGTTCTTCCTCAAGATTATGTTAACTATGTAAGCGTGTGCTATATAGATCAATTAGGTATTAAAAGACCTATATATCCCGCTAATAACTTAACAACTAGTCCATTTGAAAATCCAGTGCAAGATGGGGCAGGGGTTCCAATTCAAGATAATTTTGGTTCTAATATAGAAGGAACGTCTATAACAGAAGAAAGATGGAAAACAGCTAACGATGAGATAATAAGTCAACAGTTTTTTAACAACATAGATGATTATGCTTATTGGGCTAATTACTATGGATTTTACACTGATATATTTTATGGTAGACAATACGGAATGCTTCCTCAGTACGCTCAAACAAATGGTTGGTTTAATTGCAACTATAGAGAAGGTAAAATATCTTTTTCTAGTAACTTAGTAGATAAAATAATAGTATTAGAATATATTTCTGATGGATTAGCTTATGATGGCGATTCTAAGGTGCCTAAGATGGCAGAGGATGCATTATATGCTTCTATACTATACAATATAGTTTCTACTAGAGCAAATCAATCAGAAGGAATGGTTCAAAGACTCAAAAGAGATAGAAGTGCTAAGCTTAGAAATGCTAAAATAAGATTATCTAATATCAAACTTGATGAAATAGTTCAAGTAATGAGAGGTAAATCTAAATGGATAAAACACTAAAATTTAATGGCTAAAGTTCAAAATACTTTTTTAAAGTCCAAGATGAATAAAGACTTGGACGCTCGCATAGTGCCTAATGGTGAATATAGAGACGCTCAAAATGCTCAAATAAGCAAATCAGAAGGTGCTGATGTAGGTAATTTAGAAAATGTCTTAGGAAATACTGTTGTAGCTGATTTTCAGCAATCAAGTCAATATTCAAATTCTATTTGTATTGGACATTTTGCAGATGAAGTAAATAGCGTTGTTTATTTATTTTTTACAAACTACACAGATACATCTGACTACAATAATCCTACATACAATCCATCAGCTGGAAACTTTATAGCTTCTTACAACGAGCTTTCTAATCAAACAACTATTTTAGTAAAAGGAGCTTTTTTAAATTTCTCTACAACACACCTAATAACAGGTGTAAACGTTTTAGATGATTTATTATTTTTTACAGATAATAGAAACCAACCAAGAGTAATAAATACTAGACTAGCAAATCCTTCAGCTGGTACTTCAAATCCTACATACTACACAACTGAAGATCAAATATCAGTAGCAAAATACAACCCGTATCAACCTATGGAATTGTATACAGAAGTTGTAAATGTTAGCGGCTCTGGTTTTCCTAATGTTAGCGCTGGAGAGTGTACAATGAAAGATGTAAGTAGTTTAGCTCTTCCAAACGGAGGAACTTGTAGAGGTAAAACTACAGGTGGTGGCGTTCCTCAAGTAGGTTCGACTATAGATATAGCGGAAGGGTCTATAACTGGTCAATTAAACTCTATTGCTGGCGCGGGTTCCACTGTTTACGGTAATGATGCGTGTAAAGTTTTTTTAAAAAATACAGTAGATGGAACTCTTAGTGATACAGGAGGATTTTTAAACAGTTTTACTAGTACACAAATAAACATTGAAGATGCCGCTGGAGTTGCTTTTTCTATAACAGTTCAAAGCCAGCAAACTATAGTAATTAATCCTAATCCTTTTTATGATGCAACTTTTTCTGGAGATCCTGAATTTTTAGAAGATAAATTCGTAAGATTTGCGTATAGATTTAAATTTGTAGACAACGAATATTCTATATTTTCACCTTTCACTCAAACTCTGTTTATACCTAAACAAGATGGTTATTTTTTAACTAGATTAGAAGCAAATAATCCAGAGAAAGAAGATCAAAGTGACGCTTATAGAAGTACGATAGTTTATTTTGTAGAAAATAAAGTAAACGATATAGGCTTAAGAATACCTTTACCTTATTTAAATTACGATTTAACAAGTGCTTTAAAAATATCTGAAATAGATATATTATACAAAGAGTCAGATGCTATTGCTGTTAAAGTTGTAGAAACAATACCTATTGAAAGAATAAATAATTCAGCAGGAACATGCTTAACTAATGAACCAGCTTTTGGTGGGGGCGGAATTATAACTATAGACAACGTAAAAGGCGCTATAAATATAGGTGATTCAGTAACTGGTCAAGGCATACCAGCTGGAACTACAGTAGTGGATCCTGGATTTACTCCAGATGATCCAAGTAATCCATCTTCTGGAACAATAAAAATATCTAATTCTTTAACGAATTTAGATGATGATGTGTTTTTAATAATAGGTGATCCATATTATTACACTTATCAATATAAATCTATAAAACCTATTAAAACTCTTCCTGAATCTGAACTCGTAAGAGTTTATGATAAAATACCTGTTAAAGCATTAGCTCAAGAAGTTTCTGGAAATAGAGTTATATATGGTAATTTTATAAATAAAATAACACCGCCAAGCTCGCTAGACTACAATATAGCGTGTACTCCTAAATTTAATTTTGAGGTAAATGAAATGACTGCTAGCTATGTAGCTGGAGCCGCAACATACCCAGGAACCTCTACAGGAGCACCAGGTACTATAACAATACAAGTAACTAAAGTTCCAACAGGAGGTCAAGGAGGTTTTTTCCCAGGCATGATATGCACATCTCCAACGTATGGTGCTATAATACCAGAGGGCACAGAGGTAGCTAGCACAACTAATAACACTGCTACAGGAACAGCTGACATAACGTTAACAAATACAGTTACGTTGCCGGCTGGTACAGTTATTTTAATTTTTGAACCAGGTGGCGATGTTCAAAATAATACATCTATAGTAGAATATCCAAGCAGTTCTGTTAAAGGTAATAGAAACTATCAGGTTGGTTTTGTTTTTTCTGACAGATATGGAAGACAGTCGAGTGTTATATTATCTGACAGCACAGATGAAATAACTATAGATGGGCAAGTTAGCAAAGGATCAACCCTTTACAGTCCTTATGTAGATGAAGAGTTAGGTAAAAATAATTGGCCAGGTAATTCTTTAAAAATAAGAGTTAATAAACCTATAAATGAAAATATATATAATGGTGATCCAACTAGTCCGTTATATAATCCTGGAGGTTGGTATTCTTATAAAGTTGTAGTTAAACAAACAGAGCAAGATTATTACAATGTATACTCGCCTGGTATTATGTCTTCTTATCCTGACGATCAAACAAAAGAAATAGGAACTACTTCACACATAGCTTTAATAAACGATAATATAAATAAAATACCTAGAGATTTAACAGAAGTAGGTCCTGAACAAAAACAATTTAGAAGTTCTATAAGATTATTCGGTAGAGTTCAAAACTTAGATGGTAATGTTATAGGTGAAAGAAATAGTCAATTTTATCCTGGAAACATATCAGATACAGTTTCTACTATATCTACTATGAATGATTTGTTTGATTATAATCCAGCTGAACCAGCTCAACCAAATCTTTTTCCTCAGTTTTACGCATTTGAGTCTAATCCTTTAATAGCTAGAATAACAACAGAAAAATTAATAGGACAAATATCTACTACAGATTATTTAATAGGTAGCGCTAGAGGGGCAAAAAGTACAACACAGCCTGTTTATACTGGCGGAACTAACACTCCATCAGCGCCATTGGGCCCACAACTAAACATTGAAATAACTTCAGTGCAAGGAACTATATTACCTGGAATGAGAGTTTATGCTACAGGTATAGAAGAAGAAATGTACGTCCTCACTGTGTCTCCTGTTGCACCTGCAGCGCCAACAGCAATCACTCTACAAAGAAAAGATACAACTCCTTTTGCGATTAATTATGAGCCTACTACTCAGTTTCAGTTTGTTGAAACAGACGGCGCTCCTAGTGATTTTAAACTAAAAACACCTGGTATTCAGTATCTAGCTGTTTACGAAACAGAACCAACAGAAAGCGCTTTAGATATATACTGGGAAACAACTACAGCAGGTCTAATTTCAGATCTTAATTCTGCTATTATAAATAACCAAGATGAAACAGGTCCAGCAAGCATAGATTGGAATCCTATTTTTACAGAAGGATTAGCTGAAAATGGTTTTATTTTAGCGGGAAATGGTATTACTCTTTTAGATTCTTTTGGTCAAACTATAACTCTTTCAACTACCCCTGGCACAACTGATTATTTTGACATGATCGAAGTAAGAGACGGAAATGGAAATAAAGTAGCTGGAGCTGTAGATGGCGATACAATTGGAGAATATTTTATATTCGAAGATACAAGCACTGGAACACCATCAGCAGGAACTGGACCTTGGCAAATAAAAGCAAGAAGCGACAATCAAGGTCAACCTGATTACTGGGACAATGTATATTACATGTATAACGCTCCTGGCAGTAGTTCAAATCCTCTTAGAGAATTTACTTTTATTTTCAGAGGATCTATCGGTGGTCTTGATTTTGAGTTTGTAGAACAAGCTTTTTTAGGAAATGAACCACCTAATGTTAATTATGTTGAAACATTCAGTAGCAATGCTGCGGGCGCGGGTAGTGGTGCGGTTCGACAAACGTTTTCAGATGATACTGTTGCATTTCCAAACGCGCAACCTCTACCTAATAATTTAGAGTTTACAATAGAAACAAATCCCAATGCTGGCAATATTTCAAATAATGAATATTTTGCGCAAGTAATTTTTGATAATGGCGCTGCTAATGTAACAGGTGCTAATTTGCTTGCTAAAAGAGATGTAAGTCCAATAAACTCTTTAGGAGATCCATATCAGGGACTAAATATAGGTGGTGTTGAATTCGGTGGAGTAGCAACTGTTTTTAGAGTTTCTACACAAAGTTTTTCTGGACCTGAATTTAATGCAAATTCTGATCTATCTGTATTTCAAAAAATACCTTTTCTTGTTTTTAAAACCACACAACCTGGAAATGTAAGGCAGAAATTGAAATTAGTAAGAAATCCTTTTTACGCTACTGAAATATTTGGTGAATTAGCATCTACCACTTACTATGTAACAGTTAGACTAGAAGACGCCGCAGACTTTACTGACGTTAAGTTTTTCATAGACATGAGACTTCAAATACCTACTCAAGGAAGAGTATACAATAAAGTTTTTACAGCTCAAGTAGGTAGAGGAAGCACAAAAGAGGTGTTTGGAAATCCATTCCAGCCGGCTGTGCAAGGACCAACTCAATGGGGTAGTTTTAGAGATCGTGGTAGCGGTAACTCTTGGGGTGGATTACAGAACTTGTGTGGAGAGTGTGGTTTTAGAGCTCCAGTTTGGACTAATAACCAACATGATTTTGTTTCTAGTTTTCCAGCAACGATGATTATCATAGATAAAGATGATCCTGGCGCAACAAATTTTTCTGCTGGAGTATATATATACGCTGGGGGAATGTTGGCTAATGGAACAAGCTCCATCGGTGAATCTACTAATAAATATTTAGGTGGAGATTCCGGTGGAACTAGGGCTCCTTCTAGACCTATGATAGGTCCTGGTGGTTATTTTAATAACAATAATATTGAAATACCTCTTTTAAATCCTAATTCAAAAGGACATAAAGTTCAAACAAATTTTAGAGGAGGTTTTAATCCTGCCGCGGGTACTTTTGGAAATTCTCCACACATAATAGGGCAGGCTGTAGTTGCTTCAAATACTTATACAGGAGGTTCAGATAGAGGTCAGTGTTTTTTAGATCTGCAGAGCATAGAGGGTAATGTAGGTACTTGTCTTAAAGGTTATCCGCCAGAAATAGGAGATATTGCTCCCGCTTCTAGAGTGCCTGTAGGAAATCCAGATCTAGGTATGCTTACTGGTGGGTCAAGTGGAAATTTCGGAAGTGGATATGGGTTTCCATTAGTTCAAAATGTTAATGGAAATTCTACAATATATATTTATGATAATGGTGGTCCTTATAGACATAGAGGCCCTATTGTTTCCTACTTTAATCCTGAAACAGGAGAAATAAAACAAATAGATAATAGCGATCAAGGTGGTGGTGAGAGTCAAGTTACATATGCAGATTCAAAATACTGGAGAGAAGGTGATTTAATTAGATTTTATGGTGGATCTACTATGAATGCTAATCAATATCCTGTAGATGTAAATAGAGGGTCAACAAGCAGCGACGAATTAAACCCGTGGTATTTCTATCCTTTATTTGATGACAACGGTAATCCTACCGTACAAAGTCCTGGCTGCGAAACTACAATATGTGCAGAGCACTACAAAAGAGCTTTTCATTATTATGTTTACAGTCCTTGGGCTACTGGTAGTAGAGCAGCTACTAGATTTGCAATTCGTGACCAAGAACAGGCTGAGATGGGAGGAATTGGTGCTATGGGTGCTTTTAATAATACTTGGTGGCGACCATCAACTCAAGGTAGTGGTTTTACTTCTACTGATGGTAATGCATCATGGCTTCAATGGAACGACAACAGTAGGGGATTTGATCCACAAGAAATAAACCCTGCTCCAAACTTTGTAGGTGAATTAACATTTTCAATTACATAAAGTAATTTAAAAAAAAATTAAGTAATAATTAAATATGGGTGCAATATTAGAAGTAAAATATTTTAACACTTTTATTCTTAAAAAGATATGTAACGCCTCTGAACTTCCTTTGTATAATGGATCTAGAGGTGTTCCATCAAGCGTTAACGGTGGCTTTCCCGTACTGTCGCTTTTAACTGAAAACTCTTTTAACTGGATACTTGAAGAATCTAGAATTAGAGGTGGCTATAATAATACTACTGTAGATTTTGGAGCTAAAGCTTACATAGTAGAAGATGAACCAAGGGCTACTAGAAGATTCAATGCCTTGATTTACTCTGGGATATTTAATTCTAGAACAGGTATAAATAGAACTAATGTTTTTTCTGTTGCTCAGGACATAACAAAAGCAACAGATCCTGCTAATGGTGGTATTCAAAAACTTTACGCTGAAGATACTAATTTAAATATATTACAAGAACTTAAGTGTAGTAGAGCTTTAATAGATAAAGACGCTATATTTACGGCCGAAGGAAGCAGTGCTGTAACAGCTAGCAATGTGGTAATAGGAACTATACAACCTTATCCGGGTAAATATGGTATATCTACAAACCCAGAAAGTTTTGCTGTATATGGCTTTAATAAGTATTTTTCTGACACAAATAATAGCGCTATATTAAAACTAAGCGGAGGAAGCATTACACCTATCTCTGAATATGGTATGAAAACTTTTTTTAGACAAGAACTAAGTAGGGTAAACAATATTCAAGGTGTAGGAAAAATAATAGGTGGATATGATATTTATTCTAAAGAATATCTAATATCTCTTCAAGGTTCTAATAGTTTTAAAACACTTAATTTTGATGAAAAAGCCCAAGGTTGGGTTAGTTTGTTTTCTTATGAACCAGATCAAGTTTTTAGTTTAAGAAATAATTTTTACTCTGTTAAATCAATAGGAGGAACTGGTCTAGCCGCTCCTTCTATAACTACAGACATATCTCTTAGCGGCTTTAAAGGCTTTATTGAAAAACACTCTAGCGTTGCTGGTGATGGAGTTACCGATGGAACTAAGGTTGTTAGTTTTGATGAATCTACAGGTGCTTTAGTAGTTGATCAAGCCGTTAATATTACATCTTCCTCTGAACTAACATTTGGAAGTGTTGCTAAGCTATGGAGACATTACAGTAACAGTGTTAATAGAGGTAATTTTTATGGCGTAGACAATGAAACATCTATAACTTTTATATTTAATCCAAACTCTACTAACTCTAAAAACTTTTTTACAATAGGCTATGAAGGAAGTAATGGGTGGCAAGTAGATTCTTTTGTTTCTGATTTAACAGGTCAAAACACTCAAAACAATATTAATTGGTCAAGTACTCAAGATTCAAACTCTTTAATTAGTAGTTATTACGAAGGAGAATATGTAGTAACTCAAGGGACTTCTATAGTAGCTAGTGATTCTATTGCAAATGAAATAATAATAGACTTAGGTGCTTCCACAGGAGTTATGAGAGTTGGAGATATAGTAAATGGGCCAAATATTCCATCTGCAACAACTATAACTGCTATAGACAATTCACAACAAACAATCACTATTTCTACAAATGTTTTTGTGTCTACAGGAGATGAATTAACTTTTACAGGTATTGTTACAAGGCCAAACTATAGTGCTGTTCCAGGCGCTATCACGCCTACTTCAGAAAGATATTACTCTGGCTTTAATAGAAAAGAAAATAAATACGTAGCTAACTTACTTAACAATAGTTTGCCTTCTTCTGGAGAAGTAATTTTTGGATCTCAATTATCTGGTATTAAAGGTTTTTACGGAGAGGTTAAAATGTCTACAGATACTAAAACAGATACAGGTGGATTAAAAACACTTTTTTCAGTAGAAAGTGTTTTTCAAATGAACAACGGATATTAAATTAAATTAAATGAGTAATTCCTTAATAAAACAAGAGTATACATTAGAGCAACTAGAGCACATAGAGCGTTTTAGAGAACTTATAATGGACTTTGAAGATAAACTATTAGACTTACCAGATTCTTATGGTGATCCTAAGAAACCTGGACAAGATGAGGTGGCTAACACAATTAATCCGCTTAAGCATACTTTTGCAGATGGATTATATATTAGAGAAATATTTATGCCTAAAGGCCAAATAATCTCTACTGGTATACATAAAAAAGAACATCCTTACTTTGTATTAAAAGGTGATATATCTGTTTTGACAGATGAAGGTATTAAACGTATAAAAGCGCCATACAACGGGATAACAAAACCAGGAACAAAAAGATTAATATACATGCATGAAGATAGTGTCTGGATAACTGTTCATGCTACAGATAAATCTACTGTTGAAAGCGTTTTAAACGACGTTATTGCTAAAGATTTTGATGATCCAGATATTAGTATAGAAAGCATGAAAAGACAATTAAAATTAAAAAGCAAATAATATGAGTGTAGTTGCAGTAGGCGCTATTAGCGCAGGCGGTTCGATTGCTAGTGGTATTTTTGGCTCTAGAGCAGCTAGAAAAGCAGCTAAGAGGGCCGCGAGAAAAGCTAGAAAGCTAGAAGGCAAGTTGGCTAGACTAGAAGCCAATAGGCAGCAAATAATAAACCCGTACGAAGGCGTAACAAGCCTAAGTGCTATGCTTAGTAATCCATTTGAAAAATTAACAGTTGCCACTAAAGCTACTGAAATACAAATGGAACAAACTGATATTGCCCTAGCTAATACTCTAGACACATTAAGAGCAACAGGGGCTAGCGCAGGTGGGGCAACTGCTTTAGCACAAGCCGCGTTACAAAGTAAAAAAGGTATTGCCGCTGATATAGAAAGACAAGAAGCTAATAATAATCAACAAAGAGCCGCTGGAGAACAAAGACTTCAGACGCAGCAAATGGCAGAAGCTCAAAGGATGCAACAAGCAGATGTAGCTGGTAAGCAATTTGTTTTTGGACAAAGAGAAGCTAGAGAAATGCAACAGTTAGATAGAGTTTCTAATCAAATAGCCGCTTTAAGAGGTCAAGAAGCCGCTGCTAAAAGAGATCAAACTGCTGCTGTAACTGGTGCTATAGGAGGTGTTATAAGCGGAGTAACCAATATGGTGACTGGTATCCCAGGAAAATAAACTAGAACATGGAAAATAAAAACATAACATACAATCTTTCGATACAGTACGCCAATAAAAGTAATGCTTTAGCTTATAACTCTGATTATGTAGCTAGTAATATAGATACTACTTTCGGTATATTAGATAATGCCTATGAAAATACTGGAAAACAATATGCTAAACTAAAAATGGCCGTACAATCTGGTAAATGTATAGATAAATACTGTGATTATGAAAATAAACAATTAGCTAGATTAGAAAGTGCTCCTGCTGTTTCTATGAAATTTATAGAACAATTAGTTGATGAACTGTCTACTACCGAAGACACTTATTACGATGTTAATAATGATTATTCTTTTATGGTTGCTAATTGTATGATGACTAATAAACCTGGTTTTTCTAAAACAGAAGGATATAATATTAGATTAGATTTATTAGAAGATGGTTCACAAGAAATAATATTTGAAGGACCTTTATTTGAAAAGCCTTTAACAATTAACAGCAACACTTTAAGTGCTTTATTAAATTCTAATAATGATCTAGTGACTGAAACTCCAGATATTAACGAAGATATGCTTAAGCTTTTAATTGACAGTGGTGTATTGGCAGAAGGATCTGCCGATGAAAACGGTCAATTACTACCAGGCGCGGCTATAGCTGAAGAGTTTATATTAAAAAACACTGATGGATCATATGATTATGAAATCATAGACATAGGTATGGGTAAAGGTAGAAATATACTTAAATTTGATTTAGATAAAATAGAAAGAAAAACCAAACCTTTTATAAACGCTGAAGTTGCTGGTCTTTTGCAACAAGAACAAAGTGTCGTAGCTGCTTGGAATGTTTTTATTGGTAGAGAGTCTAGTGTTGAAGAAGATGATCAAATGGCTCAAAACGCTAACGCCGGTAGTTTAGCTTGGGATTACAAAAAAGTATTACCTTTGTCACAAAAAAATAAAGAATTATTTGAAAAACATTATATTAAATATTTTGCAAAAAATTATTTAAAGCAATTTATAACTAATAAACTACCTAGCGTAGAAGAAGATGCCGCTGTTTTTGATTTAGCTGAGGCTAAAAAAGCTAAAGCTCAGAAATTTATAGACGATAATAAATTAAGTTAAATGACAATATTAGAATACACAAGCTCTTTACAAGATGAAGGATTAACTTCTGAAGAAATTTTTGTTAAAGTACAAGAGTGGAAGAAAAATAACACTGAAGAAGAACCAGTTGTAAAAGAAGCAGCAGAGGTTGAAGTAAAGACAAACGACTCCAAGAAGGACCCAGGCTTAGAGTCAGACAGCAATACAGGGTCAAAATCGGAAAGTGGGTTTTCACGGCCAGTAGGTTTAACCAATAAAACTGGTGGATTTGGAACACAAGAATTCAACACAAATGTTTTAAATAACATAAGAAAAAAAGAATACGAACAGTACACTAGCGTGGCTAAGCCAGAAGAAGTTATAACCAAAAACGGTTATGATTTAAAATACGATAACAAAGGAGAATATTATTATAAAAAACAAGGATCTGACGATAATTCATGGAAAACATACGAAGACAAACAAAGTGAAGCTAATCTTTCTATAGCTGCTCAGTTTGGCCATTCTAGTTTTAAATTAAAAGATTCACAAAAAACTAATACTACACTACAAGCAGGTGAAAAATATCTTATTGATATTGATGGAAACTTAGTAGTTGGTAATCCAAAAGAAACAACTTTAACTCCTGAACAATTAAAGCTTGAACAAGAATTTATAACCGCTACGTCATTAGATGAAGATGATAAAAACAAAATTAAAACAAATACTAATAAGTGGTTTGACAATAGTACTATAAAAGAAACAAAAAAAGAAAATTATACTATTACAATACCAGGTGGAGGTGCTCAAATAAGAACTAGAGAAGTACCTACAGGTAATATAATACCAAACCCGGAATGGGCAGAGGCTGAGATTAAATCTAAACAATTATGGGATGCTTTAGATCCTAAACCAGAAGGTATTACAGAGCAAGAATGGATTGAACAAAACATGAAATCTACTTACTCTGAAGAGTTATCATCTAAAAAAGAAAGAGATTTAATAGAAACTTGGATAGAAAAGCAAGAAGGTAGCGTGGATCTTAGAGCTAAAACCCTTTTAAAATCGATGTTTGGTGCTGCTTTTTTTGCTGGTGATATTTTCGACAGGGGTGAAAAACAAAAAGCAATTGAGAAAATACAAAAAACTAGAAAACTAGATATTGACAATGCTTCTCAAAATGTTAGTGATTTTGCAACTACAGCAAAAAATACTATAGAAGGTTTAAATGCTCAAATGGAATTAATTGCCAAAGCTAAATATCAAACACCTGATCAGCTTACTAAAGGAAAAGCTTTGTTGAATGATTTAAGAAAAAAAAGAGACGAAGTATTAACTATATATAAAGAAAAAGTATCAGATCTTGATGATATGATGCTGGATCCTAAGTATGACAACATACCTGATAGACTAGATTATTTATCAAGAAACTTTAATTCAATTAATATTTTAACTACAAATGTAAAAGTTGCGGCTGTAAATATAGGTACCGCTATGGCTGACGTAACTCACATGGCTTTAAATGCTCCAAATGAATTTGGACTTACTGATCCAGATAAAAATCCCTTAGGTGAAGCTGGTGTTAGAACATTTAACCGAACTATGGCTGTTATTAATCCAAATGTTTTGTTAGCCTCTAAATTATTAGATTCACAACCTTATAAGAAAACAAGAGAAGCTGTTAAAGGTGAAATTGAAAACTATGTAGATCAAACAATGAGCGGTATAGCTCACGCTCAATCGTTAAGTGACTTAGAAGATGGTGCTGATTGGGGTAGGTATTTTTCTACGCTTATTGGTAGTCAAGCTATTAACACAGCTATACTCTTTACAACTGGTGGAGCAGCTTTGCCTATACTAACAGCATCAGCTGTTGGAACTAGTTACGGTGAAATGGAAAAAGATAATAAGCAAATGGAAAAAGCTTATCAAGATTATATAGATGCAGGAGGAAATCCTAATTCTGAATTTGCACCTTCAAGATCTTATACACCGTTTCAAATGTATACTGTAGCTATGGGTAATGGTCTTTTAGAATATGGATCTGAAAGAATATCATTAGGTATAATAAATAGAGCCAAAAAAGCTTATCAAGCTTCTGGGTCAAGTATAAGACAAGGTTTTTCTACTCAAATAAGTAGTTTATTAACTGGTAAAGGCGCAACACGAGCAGCAAAAGGAACTGGCTTATATGTTGCTGATACTGCTTCAGAAAGTTTAGCAGAAGGTGGTGTTGAGTTTGGTGGTAATTTATTTGATAGATATGTTTTAGGTAAAGACGTTAATCTTTTTGACGGCGTTCCAGACGCTATGTTTAGCGGAGGAATTATGTCTGGTGGTCTTTACAAGGCACCAGCTTTATTTGCAAACATTTCTTACATGGTTCAAGGACCAGACACTAACACTAAAATAGCTAATAATAGACAAAAAATATTAGACATTGAAAACACGTTGATGGCTAATCCAGAGATGTCTGAATTCAATAGAGCTAGACTAAATAATCAAATAGTAGATTTAACTAGAAATTCTAGCAATGAGATAAACAAAACATTAAACAGATTTAGTGAAATGGATAGATCTGATATCGATGCTTTATCTGATATAGAATTAAATGTATACAAAAAACGAAAAGCTATTGAAGAGGTTAATTCTGATCCTAATTTTAATAACAAAGAAGCTGAAATAGAGATAATTAAAAATGAAATATTAGAACTTGAAATAGAAAAAAATAAAGTTTTAAAACCTTTTATTGAAGTAGACGCTAAACAAAGTAAAAAACCTAGTCCTTTAGATGGTTCAGGTAGTTTTACAGAATTTAATGTTCCAATAGTAGAATTAACTAATAGAAAAATTCAAGAAGGCGCTGATGTTGTTGCTGAACAGTTAGGCGATACTGGCATAACTAGATTTGATACTACAGAAGATATTGTAGGTGCATTCGAAACTTTAAAAGCTGAAGGAATAAACTTAGAGATAGAAACAAATGAAGATGGTTCTATTAAAGACGCTAAAGATCAAGGTTACGGTATAATAGCAACTTTACCTAACGGTACTCAACAAATTATTATAAACAACGCTTCTAGTGAAGCTGATGGTGTTATACCAGCAGATAAGCATGAAATACTACATGCATTTGCAAGTAAAATGGATCCAGCCAAGCTTGCTCAAATGGGTAAAGATTTAAAGGCTAAACTAGATAGTGATCCTTCTGTAGAAATCAGTGATAACACTAAAAGTTTGTTAAACGAGTATCAAAAAGATCTAAACAATGGAGATATAACTGAAACTACTTTCTATGAAGAAGTGATGGCTGTTACTAGTGATGCTTTAACTACTGGAGATATAAAAATAACAGACCCAAGTCAATTTGTTCAAACATGGAACTTTTTAGAAACTATAGGGTGGAAACAAAGTTTTAAAGACGGTGATCAAGTTATAGACTTTTTGAAAGATTTTAATAAAGATGTTTTAAGTAGGAAAGGCTTGTCGCAAAAAACATTAGATACTGCAGAGGTAGACATAGGTCTAGCTACAGAAGTAGATTTAGGTACTGTTAAAGAGTCTAGAAAACTTACACCTGAGCAAGATCAACAAGCACAGGCTAAAGTAAAAGAAATACAAGAGCTGCAAAAAGAAGGTGAAGCTTTAGCTAAAAAGTTTGACAAACCTTTTGTAAAAAGTGTTAAGCAGCAGAGATTAGAGACTGAACTAGCTGCAGATATAAAACCCACTGTTGATAGTTTTGTAGAAAGTAGAACTAAAGCACTGTATGATCCTATAGCACCAGATGCTAAAAAAGGTGTTACACGACAAGACTTTGTAGAATCCATGAAGTCTGACATAACTACAATGGTTAACAATGAGTTTCTAGCTAAACAACCTTTAGAAAAGTTTATTACAAGTAGAGGTTTTTTAAGAGCTAATAGTTTAGCTGAAAGACTAGGGATTAAATCTGTTGAGCAAGGTATTGATCAAAGTATAGATACAGCTTCAAACGTTACAACTAAAACAGATGGTGATGTAACAGCAGAGACTGAAACTAGAAAAGCTCAATCACCTAGAAAAACAACTAAGTTTACATCGGACTTTGTTGGTAATCTTGATGTCAATACAGAAGGCAAAACTCAAGCAGAGATAAACGAAGATGTTCAAAAGCAATTTGACGAAGCTATAGCTAAAGATTTAGAGGCTATGGGACCAGTAACAACTTTTGGTCAAACTAAAAACATAGGACCTGCACTAGCTGCTTTAATAGAAAAAGCGACTGGTATGCCTGCTAAAGTTTTTACAGATAAAACTAAAAACATATCAAAGAAGGATGCTACCTCTGGTGCTCTAACCGCTGTAAAACAATATTTAGATACTAATGCTCAAAGAGATTTTAATAATCTACCTGATGCATTTGCTCCTGGAACTGGTAAAGCTACATTTATACCTGAAAACGTAAAGAAAGCTTTATATAAGAAAAACGATAAAGGTCAATTTGTTTTAGATAAAAGTAAAACAATTAAAGACTATAAGGATTTATTAGGTGACATGGTAAAACCTGTTTATAGAGCTAGTGAGGCTCAAACAATAAAAGGTTTAATAGCATTATCACTTAGAAACAGAGTATTTGAACAAGCAGTACCTGATGCTATAGCTAGAAAAACTACAGGTGTTAAGTTTAGTAAAAAACCTAAAAAAGTTTCAGTTGACAGTAAAGAAGGTAAGCAGCAACTAGATGACATTGCAAGCGCTAGAACCAAACAAGCTGTTAATAAGATTTTAGATTTACCTAATTTAACAATTACAGCAGGAAATAGAGTTGCACTGCAAGTAGAGCTTTTAGAAATAATTGAAAATGATCCTAATTTTGATTTAGAGGTATTTGAAGCAGGAGTTTTACAAAACTCAGGCGCTATGAGGAAAAGGTCTAGTAACGGAGACGTTTATTATGATTTATCTAATGGTGAAAAAATACTAGGAACTCCTGTTATACAAAATGGCAAGCATAAGCTAGACAAGAACGGTAAAAAGATGTTTAATCTACCAACTTTAGATGCTATAAGCAAAAAATTTGGTAAAGACGTTACGTTAGTAGCAGACAGAAACAGACTTTATTACGGAAAAACAGATCCAGCCTATATAGCGGCAGAAAATGCTGCTAATGCTAATACACAAAAAAATAGAGTAAAAGCTAAAAGAGTTCCAGCTAAACAAGCTAGAACTAAAGAAGCTGCAAAGCAAGCACAAGACAATTTAAATGTTCTAGAATCAGTTGCTTTAAAACTAGAGGCGATGGTCGAAGCTAATCCAGCTTCTATTAAGTTTGCAAACATGATTATAGAAGGATCTTATCAAGCAACAACTGGGCTTACTAAAATAGCAGGTCAAATAAATTCTGCATCGGTTGATCCTCAATTTGCTAGCGTAGGTAAATCTAATCAAATAGGTGGAAAAGAAAAATTTAGAGAAGAACATAGTCCACCAGCTTCTGTCGTAGGTGGTAGCTTAAGTTGGGCTATTAAAAACGGACAAGTTAAAGAAGTTATGAAAGGCGTTAGAGCTAATTACTTTCAGACTCTCTTATCAAAAGCTGACGATGTTAAATTAGATCGTGCAGGCTTAAGCTCTACATTACCTCCAGGAGTTAGTATTATGACGCCAAATGCTGGGATAAGAAGATTTGCAGCGGCAGGTATAAATCTAAATACTATAAAAGATTTTAAAACTGGTAAAGACTTTGCCGAAATAATGAATGTTGGTGTCACGGCTAAACAAAGCAAGAAAAATCCTAATATAGTTTACGCTCAAAACTCTTTAATAAGCGAGCAAATAAAAGGCGATTTAGAAGTTGACGTTACTATGGATAAAGCTGCTATTAAGAAGTTTGATCCACACGGCATGATAGAGGTGGTCTCTAATAGACTGTTTGGTGAAGCTAATTACTTTAAGCTAAACGACACTCAAAAAGCAGCAGTGCAAAAAGAGATGATTACTCATAACATAGCTAAGCTTACGCAGGCTAGAATAAAAGCCTATGAACCAATCGCGGCTTTAGAATTAAAATCTAGTAAGAAAAATACTAAAACATATGGTGGTAAAGTAAATCCTGAAATGACTATAGCTGAACAGTTAACTGTTTTAGGTACTTATGATCAAGCTGCTAGAAAAGCTAGAGCTTTAGACGCTCCTAAAAAAGGTATTAGTGTATTTGATTTTGATGATACTCTTGCTAAGACTAAAGAAAAAGTCATAGTAAATAAATTAGATGGAACTAGCACAGAAATATCAGCAGCTAAATTTGCTGAAACTGCAAATCAATTACAATCTGAAGGCGCTACATTTGATTTTAGTAATTTTGAAGGTGTTGCTAAAGGCACTACCAAAGGACCATTAGCTGATCTAGCTTTAAGAAGACAAGATAAATTTGGCAGTAAAGATATATTTGTTCTAACAGCAAGACCACAAGCTTCTGCTCAAGCTATACAAACGTTTTTAGATGGCATTGGTTTAAACTTACCTATAGAAAATATAACAGGTTTAGCTGACGGATCACCAATGGCTAAAGGTAATTGGGTTGCAGGTAAGGCAGCTTTAGGATACAATGATTTCTACTTTGCAGATGATGCTTATAAAAATGTAGAAGCTGTGCAAGAAGTATTAAGTCAAGTAGATGTAGACTCAAAAGTTCAAATAGCTAAGCAAAGCAAGAAGAAAACATTTGATAAAATATTTAACGATATATTAGAAAGCTCTACAGGTATTGAATCATTTAAAGAATACTCAAAAGCAAAAGCTCAAACTGTTGGCAAGAAAAAAGGTAGATTTAGTTTCTTTACTACTCCTTCAGCTGAAGACTTTTTAGGTTTACTTTATAAGACACTAGGTAAAGGTAAAATAGGTGATGCTCAATTAGATTTTTATAAAAAGAATTTAATAGATACTTACAATAGAGCTGAAATGGCAGTAACAAAAGCTAAAATACAAGCAGCTTCGGATTTTAAAGCTTTAAAAAGAAACTTAAAAACATTACCTAAAAGTTTAAGTAAAGAAGTTGGTTATGGTGGATTTACTTTTTCACAAGCAGTTAGAGTCGCGGCGTGGAGTAGACAAGGTTTAAATATTCCTGGACTGTCTAAAACAGATTTAAAAGCCTTAAATACTATTATAGATAATGATGCTGAGCTTAATACATTTGTAGATGAGCTAATTAAAATACAAAAAGGCAAACCTTATCCTGCACCTAGCAAAGATTGGTTAGGTGGTAATATAACTTCGGATATATTAAATGATATAAATAAAGTAAATAGAAAAGAGTACTTACAAGAGTGGCAAGAAAATGTAGACATTATATTTTCTGAAAAGAACATGAACAAACTAGAGGCTGCATATGGTCCTAAGTATGTAGAAGCACTGCGTGATACGTTAAGACGTATGAAATCAGGTTCTAATAGACCTTTAGGTGGTTCTAGAGTTGTTAATCAGGTCTTAGATTGGCTTAATAATTCTGTTGGTGCTATTATGTTCTTAAACACTAGATCGGCTGTCTTACAGACTCTATCTGCAGTTAACTTTATTGGTGTTGGAAACAACAGTTTAATAAATTCTTCTAAAGCTTTTTTAAATCAAAAGCAATATTGGAAAGATTTTCAAACATTAATGAACTCACCTTATTTAGTTGAAAGACGTAATGGCTTAAAAATAAATGTAAGTGAATCTGAAATAGCAGATGCTGTTGCTGAAAGTTCTAATAAAGCAAAGTCAATTTTAGGTTTGTTACTTAATAAAGGTTTTGTTCTTACAAGATTTGCTGATAGTTTCGCTATAGCAACTGGCGGTGCGGCTTTCTATAGAAACCAATTAGACATGTACATTAAACAAGGCATGGACCAAAAACTTGCAGAACAAAAAGCTTTTGAAGATTTTTATGAAATAGCAGAAAAAAATCAGCAATCAAGTAATCCTAGTAAAATATCACAACAACAAGCGAGCGGCGCTGGTCGTGTTATATTAGCCTTTGCTAACACACCAATGCAATATGCTCGTATAATAAAAAGATCTTCGCAGGATTTAGCAAATGGCAGAGGTGATTGGAAAAAACACGTAGGCACAATTGCATTCTATGGTGCAGCTCAAAACCTTATATTTAATGCTTTACAAAGTGCTTTGTTTGCCGAGGCATTTGGTGAAGATGAAGAAGATGAAAAGAAAGAGGATAAAACAGGTAGAATAGCTAACGGTATGGCTGACTCGTTGTTATCAGGTTTAGGTATACAAGGTAAAGCAGCTTTATCACTTAAAAACGCTTTAATAACTTTGGCTAAAGAAAACAATAAAGACTCAC
>VMHT01198561.1_pt1 | contig 21396 bp, 13 predicted proteins | sample 4693611 | NCBI WGS metagenome assembly VMHT01 (sample SAMN12280063, study PRJNA550983) | marine metagenome | isolation source: seawater sampled from same location over 5 years 0.02-0.2 micron viral filtrate | place: USA: collected off the coast of southern California halfway between the port... ...
TCTACGGCTACCCCAACCTTGACCTCAACCAGGTCTGTACCGGGGGGGCGTTCTGCCGTGCTCAACCCACGGACATCAACAGCGATTGGTCCACCCCCTGGTCTTCCACGGGCAACACCCTCGAAGGATGGGGCATTCGTTCGTTCAAATTCACACCGGGGGGTGCATCGCCTGCTCCCCTGACGCTTCGACTGACAGCGGACAAAAGCCAGTTCGACGGCGTGGTCGTCACAAAGGCTGTTTCCGACGGTTTGTGGACGTCCACGGACCTCAATTTCGTCAACAACGTTGCCACCGGTCTCGTGCCCGGGTTTGGCAACCTCACCGACGAGGTCTGGGTCATCACGTGGTACGCCTCGACCGTTGCGGACTGCGACTACACGTCCTGCGGTCCTTCTTACCCAGAGGGCACGGTGGACATTGAGGCCGCTCGCATCACCTCCCCTGCCACCCTCTCGCTCAACAACACCGTCCTGTCCGACCGGGACGGCGACGGTTCAGACGATACGGTGCAAATCAACTACGGCGTCTTGTCCAACGCTTTCTTCGAGGACTTGGACGTCGAGGTTCGTGTCCGGGACAGCAGTGGGCAAGTCGTTGACTCCATCACTGACCGTGTTGCTGCTGGTGGGGGTGTTTCGGTCGACAACCAGGTGTTCTTCACGGCCCCGTTGGGCGATCAATACGCCTTTGAGATGATCATGACGGACATGTTGGGCGATGTCGTTGACACGCTGCAAACCTCGCCTCAACAGCTCAGCAACATGAAACCCGTCGCCAACGGAAGCGTTTCACTCAGCGAAGTTCAGACGTGGGAGAACATTCAGTTCCAGGGCGCAGGCTTTGACGCGTGGGGGCTTTCCTTGACCAACAACAGCCTGCCCTACCTCGATCCGCCCACGGCCTACGCGTGGGTCTTTGGCGATAACGGATCGTCCAACCTCAAATCTCCGCTCCGTTCCTACACTGCGGTGGGTGCTTACAACGCCACGCTGAGGGTTCAAGACCGCGGCGGCACGTGGTCGGAAACCCAGGTTCACCCCATCAACGTCAGCGACGAGACCGAACCAGTTCCCGTGATCACGGTCAACAACGTGGTGATTGAAAACAACCTGACGCTGCTGACCGGGCAGCGAATTCTGTTCTCCGCCGGACGCAGCGTCGACAACGTACCCATCGAGCACCTTGACTTCCAATGGAATTGGGGCGACGGCACCCAATCGGGTGGAACGGGCGTCTACGCTCAACAGCACGAATGGGACGACATCGACGGCGAAAGCGAACAATTCAACCTAACCCTTTCCGTTTCCGACGGCATCAATGTGGGCATCAAAGTCATTCAGGTGAACGTCAACAATCGTATTCCCGTGCAACTCTTTGCAGAAACCCTGACCACGATGACCTACACCAGTCTCGTCCTTCCGGATGTGTTTGTTGACGACGACGGTGAAATCCTCACCTACGATTGGTCCTTCCCGGACGGCGTGCGAGTTGGAACCGGAACTCCAACCCGAAACGACGACTTCTCAACGGTCTCCAGCAGCGCAGCCAATCCGATTGTGTCTTGGGACGTACCCGGCAACAAAACCGTCTCTCTGACGGTGGTCGACGACGACGGAAGCCAAGCAACGGCGGTCTTGAACGTGGTGGTTCTCAACCAAATGCCGGTGGCGACCTTTGATGTCCGCACCCTTTCAGCCCTCGGCTCACGAGAAATTGACTTCCGTCAAGAAGACGGGGAAGTCGACACCGCTTACGTGTTTGACGGGCTTGACAGCATGGATCCGGACGGATCGGTGGGTGACTCCACGGACATTGAAGTCTGGAACTGGACCTTTTCCGACGGTACGTTCGGTGATCGGCCTCAGGTGACCCACACCTTCACCACACCGGGCGTCCACACCGTATCCTTGGTGGTGACCGACGAACTAGGACAGGAGAGCTTTGCTCGAACCATCACGGTCCGAATCGCCAACCCACTTCCGCTGATTCAAGTCCGCATCCTTGACGGCTACATCAACGACGAGGTGATCACCACCTCCACGCCCTTCCCAGAGGGTTCCGTGCCCGACGGCTGGTCTCACACCTTCAACGAGGACGGGGCGGTCGTGACGGCCCCGGAACGCATGCTCTACTTCGACTCCGCAGGCACCCGAGACGGGGACCGTCAGTTTGAGGGCAAATACGTTCCATTTGAAGTCGAATCTCCCGATTGGAACGGTCTGGTCCAGTACACGTGGGACTTTGGCGATGCAACGCCGCTGGTTCACGATGCATCCCCTTGGCACGCCTACACTCTGCCGGGTTCCTACACGGTCTCGTTAACGGTTCGAGACGGCTTTGGAACGGGGGACGTCACCCGGGAAACGTTCACCGTTATCGTCGACCATCCACCAGAAGCCATCGAAATCTACGTCCCTGAGAACATGTTTGTTGGCTCGTCGATATCCTTCGACGCCGATGTCTTTGACGCTGAAGCAGGTTCGGAGATGGAAATTTATCGAGACACCGACGTTGAAGACGGCTCCATCACCGAGCGAGATGAGCGTATTTTAACGCAGTTCACCGTTCGTTGGGACTTTGACATCGTGACCGATCTCGATGAGAACGGCGACCCCGCCGATGATTGGGTGATGCCCATTGCTGGCTCATCGGTCCGCACCATCAACACCTGGGACGCCACAGGGTTCTACACTGCGTTGATCGAAGTTTGCGACGGGATGGGTCAATGCGACACGCTGACTCAGGACATCGAGGTGGTCCCTGAGCCAGACGGCCCCCCTTCGCTGTCGGACTTCAGTGCCGATGAGTGGAAGTCATGGCTTGCCGATGCTGGGTCCGAACTGGCCACCTTCATGGCACTGATCGTCGTGGCGTTGATTCTGGGCTGGCTCGTCATGCGAGAGCCTTCAGATCTCGAGGAAGAGGCAAAGGAAGCGGCAGAAACCTACACCGACATTGAACACGTTCAGGCTCAGGGTGGTTTGCTCGGAATGGACCACCATCTGCCTCCGCCGGCTCCAAAGATCCTCTCGAAGGACGAGCGTCGTAGCGACGAGAGCGGATACGTCCGTCCGTTGCGACGCCGCTGAGGCAATGTCCTAAAGCCGAGTGACCCCACCTCCTTACGGTGCAACCATGCGAATGAACAGCCTCCTTGTTGTTCTGGTCGTTTTCGCCACGCTGTTTTCGCCCAGCATGAGCGTCGTGCCCTCAGCGCAAGCGGCTTCGGCCTGTGAAGGTGGAGGAGCGCCCGTGTGGAACGAAACCGCTCAGCGAACGGCCATGGTTCCGTTCTCCAATTGGGACGGCGACTCCATGTACGACGATGTCTACTACGAGGACGACAAGCCCGTTTCGGACGAAGTTGTTGAGCCGTCGGAGAGCGACAGGGACCCAGCCCTCCACCCTGAGGAGCGGTACATGTACAACCCCACGTGGCCTCTACCGGTCCTCGAGCCGCTCACGACCGGCCAATTTGCGACGATTCAGATCGGTAACGACAGCGTTGGTGTTCTTCGATTCAACCTCTCACACATGCATCGGACGACGTTTTGTGTTTCCCTTTACGAATCGGTGGACGGGGAGCTAACATCGGTTGACGGAGACATCTACTTGATGACGTCCTCTCAATACGATTCCTATCAAGAAGTGTACAGAATGATGCACGGCGGTTGGTGGTTTTGGGACAGCTTCGGCGAGGACGATGACAACCTACTGAGCGATGTGCCTCCCGAATGGCGGAGTTTCAATCCCCTGGGCTGGGAAACTTACCGAGACGTGCATCAATACGAACGTCGCCATGAAGCCACCTTTTCCATCGCCATGGACGGGCCGGAGGTGTACGACTCACTGTTTGGAGGGTCGCAATGGCAAGATTTCTACCTGATTATCGATGCATGGGACAACACCAACGACGGAGATGCTCCAGCGATCGACGGCGTGATGGTTGCCGACATCACCGTGGTCCCCACCGAACGGACGGCTCTTTTACCACCGTGGACCGTTCCCCTGACGCTCTTTGTTGCGCTTGCCGCCGTCGTCTTGGTGCCGGTGATGCTCAACAAACGGTACATGGGGGCAGGCCTTGACCAGCACATCGCATCCTCGGGCACGTCCGTGCCCTATCTTGAACAAACGAACCAAGGGGAGCCCGAGCAACCGGTGCTCAATACTCCATGAGGTTCCAAGCGTTCTTGAGGTCTCGGATGTTCACGAGGCCCTTGTTGGAGAGTTTGAACTCGGAACGGAGTGTTGCGTAGACCATGGATTGACCCAGAACAGGGGCGTGCAGGCGGGCCCAATCGCCGCCGTTGCCCAGCGCCATCATCGAGAAGGCGAGGGGTGAGTTGCGCAATTCAAAGCTGGCCTCGACGATTTGAAGGGCGTCTTGATGGTCGTTCACCGTTCCACAGAACTTGAACAGCTCGCCGTCCTTGGCGTTTTCGTTAACCATGGCAACCAGTTCTTCAGCGCTTGGCGTCGTGCTGATGTTGTGAATGGAAGATATCACTCGGACGTTGGCGTCCTTGGCTTGTTTGAGGAGAGCACTGCGGTTGTCGGCGTCGATCGAAAGTTCGAGGTCAACGCTGTTGACGCCGGACTCGATGGCCTTGGCCAGGACTTCATGACGTTGTGCGTCGTCTCCGGGGTAGTACCCTCCCTCGTCGTTTGGACGCACCGTGAAGACCACAGGAAGCGGGATGCTTTCCTTGAGGTTTTGAATGGAGACATCAACGTCGATGCTTTCCATGTCTCGGGCAGGCCATTCGCTCTCAGGAGGCATCACGTGTTTGATTTCGCCGTTTTCGTCCTCAACGGCTTCGGCCTCGGGTCGCTTGATGTAGAGTCGATCGAATCGGACCTCTACGAAATCGGCGCCTGCAAGGTTTGCTCGTGCAGCTTCATCAGCCATTTCCTTCACGGTCGTGCCTTCGAGAGAGACGCACACTTTTGGGTCAGCCATGCATCGCCCATCTGCGCCCTCTTCTTAACGCTCACGCCTCCTCAACGACCCCTTTTTTCCCGGCTTTTCGGTGCTGGATTGGCGCGATTTTCCCTGCATTTTGAAGGGGGTCCACTGATGCACCATCGCATGGATGAAAATGCCTCGCAATACCTCGTTTTTCCTGTGCCCACAGAGGTATCTTTATACCCCGTGGCGGGCAGTCTCTTTTGAAGGAGGGAACGGGGAAACAAAAGCCTCCATTTTGGCCCGCAGTGCCCCATTTCCAAACCATTTCTGAGGCATACCAATGAGCGATAATTACGATGCTGGAAGCATTCAGGTCCTTGAGGGGCTTGAAGCCGTTCGAAAACGACCAGGTATGTACCTTGGCGACCCTCACGACGGGTCGGCCCTGCACCACTGCATATGGGAAGTCGTGGACAACTCCGTCGACGAACACCTCGCTGGATTCAACGACACGGTTGAAGTCGTGCTTCACCCTGACCATTCGTTGTCCGTCCGAGATTACGGCCGAGGCATCCCCGTCGACCAGCACGAAGAATTTGGCATTTCGGCCGCCGAAGTCATCATGACCAAACTCCACGCTGGAGGAAAATTTGACAACAGTTCGTACAAGGTGAGCGGAGGTCTTCACGGCGTTGGCGTGTCTGCAGTGAACGCAGTATCCGAGTGGATGGACGTGGAAATCCACCGAGACGGCACGGTCTACAAGCAGCGTTTTGAAGCCGGTGTTCGAGTCTCTGAGCTCGCAGCAACCGGGCAATGCGATGATACGGGAACCGTCATCACGTTCAAACCAGACAGGTCCATTTTCACCAACATCGTTGAATTTGATTTTGACCAAATCGACAGTCGTCTGAAGGAAACGTCGTTTCTCAACGCCGGGTTACGCATCGTCATCGCCGATGAGCGTACCGAAGAACGACACGCTGTTGAGCATCATTACGCCGGAGGGATCTCTGAGTTCGTGAAGCAGATCAACGCTCGCAGAGAGACGCTCCACCCAGACCCCATCATCATCTCCGGTGAAAAAGAGATCGAGAAAGGCCCCGTAACCGTTGAACTGGCCCTCCAATGGTCCGATGCCTTTAGCGAGAGCATCATGTGTTACACCAACATCATCCGCAACAAGGACGGCGGCACCCACATGTCCGGTTTGCGGACCGCGCTGACCAGCAGCATCAACGGGTACGCAAAAAAGAAGAAACTGCTCAAAAACGATGGCCTTTCGGGCGACGACGTTCGCGAGGGCCTTGCTGCCATTGTCAGCGTGAAGCACCCGGACCCTTCCTTTTCTTCTCAAACCAAAGACAAACTCGTCAGCAGCGAGGTCTCGGGGATCGTCCAAACCGTTGTGTATGAGAAACTCAACGAGTTCTTTGAAGAAAACCCATCGGTCGGGAAACTCATTGTTGACAAGGCGGTGTTGGCCTCAAAAGCACGTGAAGCCGCCCGAAAAGCTCGAGATTTGACGCGCAGGAAAGGGGTCTTGGAAGGCGGAGGGCTGCCTGGGAAACTGGCCGATTGCCAGTCAAGAAAGCCCGAAGAGTGCGAAATTTACCTCGTTGAGGGAGATTCAGCAGGTGGTTCAGCCAAAACGGGGCGGGATCGACGTACACAAGCTATTTTGCCGCTTCGAGGTAAGATTTTGAACGTTGAACGACAAATGCACAACGTCGCGAAGGTGTTCCAGAATCAAGAGATACAAACGATGATCCGAGCATTTGGTGCTGGCGTGGGCAACAACGAAGGCGAAGAAGGGGCGTTTGACACCTCAAAACTGCGCTACAACAAACTCATCATCATGACCGACGCTGACGTAGACGGTGCCCACATTCGCACCCTGATGCTGACCTTCCTTTGGCGCTTTATGCGCCCAGCGATTGAAGGCGGGCACGTCTTCATTGCTCAACCGCCTCTGTACCAGTTGAGCAAGGGGAAGATCAACCGCTACGCCTTCAGCGACGAGGAGCGAGACGGCATCATTGATGATCTTCGCGGAGACAACCCTACGGCAAAAATCGGTGTGCAGCGCTACAAGGGTCTGGGTGAAATGAATCCAGAACAGTTGTGGGACACCACGATGAACCCTGAAACTCGAACCATGCTGAAGGTCACGGTGAAGGAAGCCGAGGAGACCGACCGTATGTTTGAAACGCTCATGGGTGAAGACGTGCCTGAACGTCGTGCGTTCATCGAACGCCATGCAAAGGAGGTGACCAACCTTGACATCTGAAGACGAGAACAACGCAGTGGACGACGGAAGCGCAAGCTCAGGAGAAACGGTCCTGAACCACTCCCTCAACACCGAGATGAAGAATTCCTACATCAATTACGCCATGTCCGTCATCATTGGTCGTGCCCTTCCTGACGCACGTGATGGCCTGAAACCCGTGCACCGTAGGGTTCTCTACGGAATGTTCGAGGGCGGCCATACGTCGGAGAAGAAATTCAGCAAATCCGCTCGTTCGGTCGGCGAAGTGATGGGAAAATATCACCCACACGGCGATCAGTCCATCTACGACACCATGGTTCGAATGGCTCAGGAGTTTTCACTCCGCTATCCACTGGTTGACGGTCAGGGGAATTTTGGATCGATCGACGGCGATCCGCCGGCCGCCATGCGGTACACGGAGAGTCGACTCGATCGCATTGCGAAGCACATGCTTGACGACATCAACAAGAACACGGTTGACTTCCAACCCAACTTTGACGATTCAGAGAATGAACCCGCTGTCCTCCCTGCACGTTTGCCGAATTTGCTTCTCAACGGCAGCGACGGTATCGCTGTTGGTATGGCCACGCGGATACCGCCACACAACCTAACCGAAGTGGCGGGGGCGGTCAATCTCCACGTGGATACCCTGCTCGAAACCGGCGATGAAGGAAAGCCGAATATCTCTATAGAAGATTACATGGAGCACGTCAAGGGTCCTGATTTCCCGACCGGGGCATCCATCCATGGCATCGACGGCATCGTCGACATGTATGCCACAGGGAAGGGTCGCTTCCACGTTCGCTCCAAGTGCGACGTGTTCGATGACGAAAATGGAAAACGCATCGTGGTCCATGAGATTCCCTACCAGGTCAAGAAGGCCGACATGCTGGTTCAAATCGCTGAACTGGTGAACAAGGAAGTGGTGGTGGGGATTCGCGACATTCGCGACGAGTCGTCAAAAGAAGGCATCCGTGTTGTCATCGAGGTGAAAAACAATGCCGATCCTCACGCTGTCCTCAATCAACTGTTCAAGTCCAGTCGGCTGCAAGAATCCTACTCCGCCAACATGATGGGCATCCTTGATGGTCGGCCTGTTTTGTTGGACTTGTCAACCATGATTCACACCTACGTCTCGCACCGCGAGTCCGTGGTCGAACGCCGCGCTGGATTTGATTTGGACAAGGCCAACGCTCGCGCTCACATCCTCGAAGGCCTCGTAAAAGCGCAGGACCGAATCGACGATGTGGTGGCTGTCGGCAAAGCCAGCGACAGCCGAGAGCAGTTCGAGGGCGTCTTGCGAGGCGATGAGACGATGGCGGGCATCGATCCGTTCGATTTCAGCGAAGCTCAAGCCAAGGCCATCGCTGAGCGACGCTTGTACCAGTTGAGCCGTTTGGACGTCAACAAGGTTCAGGACGAGCACGATGAACTCAAACTTGTCATTGCGGATTTGGAGGACATTCTTGCCTCAAGGCCCCGTCGGTTGAACATTTTGAAGAACGAACTGGCTGAGGTGGTGGACCGACACGGCGACGAACGACGCTCGTTCATCGACCCCATGCCGCTTTCCATGGACCGTGAGGACCTCATTGAGGAGCGTGCCATTGTCATCACGCTGAGCGAAGACAACTACATCCGCCACACGCCTGTGGAAACCTTCCGCACACAGAACAGAGGCGGTCGTGGTTTGAAGGGGGTCACCACCAAAACCGAGGACACCCCACAACTCATCACGGCATGCTTCAGCAAGGACCGGCTCCTTATTTTCACCGACCAGGGGCGAGTTTACGGGTTGAAAGCATGGGAAACCCCGCTTGGGAGCCGACAATCGAGAGGCTCGCACGTTCGGAACTTGCTCGAAAGCCTCCGAGAAGACGAAAACATTGTCAGCATCCTTCCGATTTCAAGAGAACTTCTCGAAGAGCCTGAAGATCACTATCTGCTCTTCGCCACACGTCTCGGTCTCATCAAGAAAACCGCACTATCAGAATACGTCCGCATCAATCGTAACGGGAAGTATGCGCTCCGCTTCAAGAAGGACGGTGACTCGTTGGTGAACGTGCGTTCAGCGACCAACGACCACGACATTGTCATGATTTCGACCACCGGTTACGCCTCCCGCTTCAATTGCGGAGACATTCGGGCCTCAGGCCGTGTGTCAGGCGGTGTTTACGGCATCAAAGTTGGCGACCGAAAAGGGTCGGGCGGAGGGTTCGTTGCAGGCATGGTGGCCATGTTGAGTTCAGATGAGCACATCCTGACCATTTCCAGGTACGGTATGGCAAAGCGCAGTCGGCTGGGCACGGCGAATAAAATTCACGACACCGACGCTGGGGGTTCGCCAAAGTACGAGGAAGACGGTTCACCAAAGATGGTAACCGACGGCTACCGGCGGACCAAACCCGGGGCGAAGGGTGTGCGTACGATGCGCCTTGACGAAGAACACAACGATTCAATCATCAGCGTGCGCACCATTCCCGACATTGACGACCACTTGTTTTTGCTCACGAAATCGGGCATGATGATCCGCATTCGAGTGTCTCAGACCAAGGAAACCAGCGGCAAATCGACCCGTGGAACCCGGGTGATGGAACTGCGAGGCAAGCAAAAAGGCGGCTTTACCGATGAGATCATTTTCTCATCTCGTGTTTCCGCTTCGCTGTTGGACGTCGACGATGAGGGCGATGAACCAGTGCTGGGCGAAGAGGAATGAAAACGCCTCGAGGCCAGTGAACCGGTGCAAACATGGTCGAATCGGTCAAGCGACGCATTCAAACAGGATGGCATCGTCTCCGGCATGCTGGGGGTCTTCATCTCAGCGGTGAGATTGATGGACGAGCGTTCTTTGATTTACGATTGGAACACGGTGGAGTACGACTTCAAGCGCGACGCTTCAAACCACCCGCACGGAGTTTGGTTTGACGACGAAACGCTGCGCGACGGACTGCAGAGCCCCAGCGCTCGAAACCCGGCCATTGAGCAAAAAATTGAGCTCTTGAGCTACATGGAACAACTTGGCTTGCAAAAAGTAGACCTTGGTCTGCCCGGAGCCGGACCCCTCCATCGAAGCCATATCGACGCCATGCTGACACACATTCGAGAACACGACTACGCCATTCGGCCCGGAGCGGCCGTCCGCACCCTCATGGGAGACATCGAGCCACTGGTGGAGATGCAAGCCAAGCACGACATGGAAATTCAAGCCTCAGCGTTCCTCGGCACCAGCCCAATCCGTCAATACACCGAAGGGTGGACGATGGAGAAACTCATGACCACAATGGAAAAAGCGGTCTCCTATGCGGTGGAAAACGATGTACCCGTTATGTTTGTCACCGAGGACACGACGCGTTCGAACCCGGAGGATGTCAAAATGATCTACCAGCGAGCCATGGAACTCGGCGTTCGCAGGTTGTGCGTTTGCGACACCTGCGGGCACGTTACCCCAAACGGTGTGAAAAAGCTCCTCGCGTTCATTGACGAAGAGGTCATCAAGGACGCCGGCTATCAACGTCGAGAAATCGAAGTCAACTGGCACGGTCACCAAGACCGTGGCTTGGGCGTTGCGAACAACATTGCAGCGGTTGAGGCCGGAGCGGACGTGATTCATGGAACCGCTCTGGGCGTGGGTGAGCGGGCAGGAAACGCACCGCTCGACCAAACCCTGGTCAACCTCAAACTCATGGGCGTCATCAACAACGACCTAACGCTTCTGGACACCTACATGCAGAAGGCCAACGAGTTCATCGAGGTCCCGTTGCCAAGGAACTACCCCGTCTTCGGCGAGGACGCCTTTGAGACCGGCACGGGCGTACACGCCTCGGCCGTCATCAAAGCCATGCGAAAAGGCGACGATTGGCTTGCAGACCGCGTGTACTCCGGCGTGCCCGCCGGCGATTTCGGACTTAAGCAAGTGATTCGTATCGGCCACATGTCCGGCCGGTCGAACATCATCTGGTGGCTCGAGCAAGAAGGCATTGAAGCGCAGGACGACCTTGTAGCGCACCTCTTTGAGGTGGCGAAAACACAAAAGCGAAACATGCTCGATGAAGAAATTCACGCCGCCGTTGCTGCGTTCAGCGCTTCGTGATCAGGCCGCTTCTTCTTCAAAATCGGCTTCGCTTCCGGTTGGCTTGGAACCGATCCATTCGGAGTCAACTTCGCCACCGCTCCACTCGCCGTCGAGTGAAATCTCGTTGATCTCATGTTCTTCTCTCCAAACACGTTCCTCTTGACTTCCGTTCACCATGAAGTGTCCGTTTTCGTCAATTTGCTCTTCAAGCAACGCAAAATGCTTGGAAATCGGCAAAAAATGACCGACCGGCATGCCTGCCGCAGTGAAGGGGTTGGTTGCAGCTCCGATGACGAGGCCGTCTTCCGGGGCAACGATGTCGACCGTCATGCCGGGGGTGGCCGGGTCGGAAATCGTGGCCACGACCTCACCTTCCCGCATCACGCTCCCCGCCGACACGAACATATCGAGCAGGCCGCCTTCACCCGCTCGCAGCCAGGTTGAGCCGCTGGCCATGATTCTGAATTTAGGCCGCTGGGGATTCCCAGGCACCATTCGCATCGACCGAAGGGCGTTCATCACGCCGTGAACGGCCACTTTGACGCTCTGGTCGCCCAAGGTGTCGGCGCCGCCGCCTTCGTAGGTGACCACGGGGATGTCGGCAGCGTTGGCGGTTCTCCGAAGCGTGCCCTTCGCGGGAATGGAATCGAGAATGATTTCGATACCGAAGGATTTTGCAAGTAAGTATGAACTTGTGTGTGTGAGGTCGCACCTCACCTGCGGCATGTTCTTCCGCCCCTTTGCGGCGCTGTGCAGGTCGATGATGCCGTCGGTGTCTTCCACCAAGTGCTTCCAAATCTGGTGAGCAACCCGGCGGGTTGTGGAGCCGCTAGGGTCCCCGGGAAACTGTCGATTCAAGTCTCTACCGTCAGGGAAATACCTGGATTTCATGCGATAGCCGGGGAGGTTAACAACGGGCACGATTCGCAACGTACCGGCCAAGCTGTTGGGGTCCAGTGGTTTACCCGGTTCGGTGAATGCATTGCTGAGCAGGTGGGTGCAAGCGGAGGGTCCGGTCAGTTCATCACCGTGGATGCCTCCAACGATGGTGATGCACGGCCCGGGGCGGGAGCCGTGGATGATGGTGACCGGAATGGGCCACGCATCGCCGAGGCTCACGTTGAGCAGCGGGAGGTGAACGGTTCGCAGCGTCCCCGGTTTAATCCGCTTTCTGTTGAAACGAACATCGCCCCAATCCGAGCTTCTGTCCCACTCCGGGCGATCCTCGGTTTGGTGGGCTTTCATCGCCTCGTCGATGGCGGTTCGCCGCCGTTTGGGCAGTTCGTGAGCCACTCTGACTTTCCTGACGGTTTTCTTTTTCCGCCCGGGCATGGTTTTCCCAAGTCTGCGTCGGTCAAGAACGCTCCGTTTTGGTTCAAAGGGAAGAACCATCAATCGACTGCACCTCAGTAACGGCATGGGCGAGGACGGCGTTCAGCGAACGTATGCACCAACGTCCATTTGTTATGGCTGCGGGCCAGCCAATGAACACGGCCTGAAAATCAATTCCTACCGCATCGAGGGTGGTTTGCAACTGGAGTTCATGCCCGAACCCCACCACCAAGCGTTCCCAGGTATGGTCAACGGTGGTATCATCGGAACGCTGCTCGACTGTCACGGCAATTGGGCAGCTGCCATGGCCCTGATGGACGACCAGGGCTTGGACGAACCGCCCTGCACGGTCACGGCCACCTACGAAGTCAATCTTCGGCGACCAACCCCGATGGGCGAAATGCTTACTGTTACGGCCTTTCCAAAGGATGTGCAGAACGACCGAGTGCACGTTGAGCTGAAAATGGAGGCAGCGGGGAAGGTCTGTGCCACGGGCAGTGGACTCTTTGTGGCCGTCAAGGAAGGCCATCCCGCCTTCCATCGCTGGTCGTGAGGTCTCAAGATGGCTCGGGCAGATGCGTCTCAGACCACGGTCCTGGAGGGCCATCGCACTCGCGTTTTGGCCACCATGCGAACCATGAGCCTCATCGATGCCCAGGCTGAATCGATGCTGTTCGGTGTGCGGTTGGGCGTGCTTCGGTCAAGCGCAACCCAACGGCACGGTGCCACGCGCTGGATTCGAGAGGCCAACGGGTCTCTCACGGTGGACGTTGTTGACCTGCACCCTCATCTTCTGACCGACGATTGGGCGGACTACGCGCGGTTTGTGCTGTTTCATGAATACCTGCACGTCCTGGGGCACCGAGCCCACGACTCGGTTTTTCGTACCCTCGAACGCTCTTGGCCGGACCGAGAGGCATCCAAGCGAGGCAAGGCGTTTACGCACGAACGTCGAACGGCTCGCGCCAAGTGGCATTGGGTATGCACGTCGTGCGACCAACGATTCCCACGTCAGCGTCGAGGCGGTGGTCGCTATCTGTGTCGGTCCTGCAGGACAGTGCTGGTGGACGAACGCGTGCAGGACATCCAATGAAATACCTCAAGGGCTTGGTTCAGGCGATGAAGCCACCCTCCGGGCGACCGTATCGATGTCTCGTGTGGACGTTGTGTTTCGTGGCCCTCGCTTTCCATCCTGTGCTTGGTTCGGTATCCGCCGGTGTAACCCAAGACGACGGGGAATTGTTCCTGTCGTGCAGGGCGGACAACGATTGCGTGCTGACGCCGACCCCGGTGGGTGAGGAACAGGTATCGGGCCAGAGCTTTGCAAACTTCGTTCAAACGGAGGTCATTACGTTTGAATTTACCATGGATCCTGCCCAACTCCACGTGGCCCTCTTGCCCGAGGTTCTCGACGAAATTGAGATCGATTTCAAACATCAAACCGACACGGGCAGTCTCTTTCGCCCCGCCATGGAACTTCGTCTTATCCTCGGTGAAAACGTCAACGACTGGTCGTTTGAAGCGAGCACGCTTCCGGACTTGGCGTCCTCGACGTACAGGTTGGAAGACGAGCAGCTTGACCTGTCAGCGGGCCGAGTGCTTTGGAACAATGAACCCGTGCGTCTTGTTTTTTCAGTCACGCTTGACCGCCCCGGGGACTGGGCGCTGAACATGCGTGGTGCTTCGTTCCTCAGCCTCAACATACCGTGGTCCATCGACGCTCAAGAGGCGGACATGGACGAGCCTTCGTCAACAAGCCAACCGGTTTCCACCGGCTTTGAGGAGGTTCATCGAGGTGCTTTGGTAGGCGAGGATCACGACTGTTGGGCGTTTGAAGTCGAGACCCATGAAGTTCTCCGGTTGCTCGTTGAATGGACTTTGGTGCCCATTGAAATTGAACAACCTCATCCGATTCCCGATTTGATCACCGCTGCCGGGCGCCTCTCACCAAACCCGGATGTCGTGATCGATGACGACGGTGAATCCCTGCGCATCACCTACCGCTGGCGGGCGTTGCCAACCGGTGATTACACGCTTTGCATGCACGGCTCTCCGGACAAAATCCAGCCCTACATGTGGACGGGTGTTTTCGGCTACGAAGGGATGGGCCCCACCGACCCCAGCGGATTCACCTCAGCCAGCTACTATCCACAAGGGGGGGCCCACGTTGGAAACGCTGACGACCCAACCGCACTCAACGACCAAGGGTTCGGCATGCTTTTCGCGTCCCTTGCCATGTTCGGGCTCTTTTTGGTGATTGCTCTCCGTCCGACCACGGCCTACAGCGTCCGGTTTGGATTGTTCGTTCCTGGGGTGTTGATGTTGCTTGTTGGAGGAATCCTTCACCCCATTTGGGCCATCGCAGGCGAAGTTCAACACCCTGAAGAAATCACGTTTGATGACTTGATTGAGATGCGTCTTCAACAATTGTGGGACGTCTCGGCCGAGGGCGTCCCAGAACAAACGCTCGCCACCCACACTGGGGCAACGTGGGGCATGCTTGAGGGGGAACGGTTGCAACTCAAATTGGACATTGAACAATCCATTCCGATGGACGATGGTCGGTGGCAGTTGGTCGTTCCTGAGTTGTCCTCAATGCGTTTGGACCAAGTCATTTTCAGCCAGGTGGGCAAGGGCGCAGGTCAACAAACACAAGAGGGGATGTTGGAAAGCCAAACCGTTCGATTCATTCTCCTTGCAGGACGCTCATTGCTGTTGGATTTGTTAATGCTTGAGGCGATGTTGGTCGTTGACGAGGAGCCGACGTCCTCTGTGTTCCACATCGACGTCGAGATGGTCTCTGCACCTGCGAGCGGTTCCATTGCTGTGCCGGCATGGTCCACTCGACCTTCGTCGGTGGACGCATCGGATTGGGTCCGCCTTCAAGTCGCCCTTTTCCCCGAACGAATCTCCATCTCGCTGTGCGACTGCGACTTGGATTTACTCGACGTAACCTTCCAGCCCTCGCAAGGGTTTGACAGCAGGGACATACCGCCTTCGTGGGGCGTTGAGAGCGCTTCGGGGTTGATTCCGTACGGTGGGGCGTTGATGATGGCCGGCATGGCGATGGGCCTTGCTGCAACGTGGATGGAAGTTCAACGACAGCGACGAGCTGAGACGTTGGCGGAGTCGTTTACCTCCACGCACACATCCGCATGGGACTGATCAATCGTCCTTCTTGAGTTGCTTCTTGACCGCTTTCGCCGTGTCTTCATCGGACATTTTCGCGGCTTTGGCTGCGGCTTCAATGGATTTGGCTTCATCGTCGGTGATCTCACCGTCGGCAGCGGCCGATTTGATCGCGGCTTTGACGTTGAGGTCGGCAGCTTCTGCATCGGTTATGCCCAGCGCTTCTTGGAAGGATTTGAGCTCCTTGAGTTCTGCTTCCGTGATGACACCGTCTTCCCAAGCAGAATCGTAGGCGTGCACGAGGAATTCCTTGTACGCATCTTGGTTCAGGAGTACGTCGCGAATCAAGCCAGTGTCCACGCCCTCATCGGTGTTGATCATGTCCAGCAAAGCGATGGAGCGACGCACTTCCTTAACGGCCATGTCCTTCAATCCATGACCTGCCCAAACAGCACCGGCCGCAACGACGGCAGCCGCAAACCAACGCATGATGTCGGGGTCGACCAAATTGCCGGGCTCCACGAGGTGAAAGATGCCCAGAACGGCCATGGCTGCACCGCACATGACTTCCACCCAGTCGTTCAAATCGGGTTCATCATCAAACACCGAGAGGCGTTCCTCGACCATGGCGTCCCTGTCGTCGCTCATAGAACGACCAAAGACCGGTGGGACTTGTAGGTGTCGGCAAGAGATCCGGGGCGTTGTCCTTTTGAACCGCTGCCCAAGATGAACGTATATGGAGGTGGAGAATCGGGATGTTTCAGCGTTGGATTTGCCGGTCCGATTCAGGAACTTTCTCTCCGATGATTGGGGGATCTCCCGCCTTCACCCCCCTCAGGCAGAAGCCATCCCTTCCATTTTGTCCGGCGACAACACACTGGTCGCTATTCCGACCGCCTCGGGAAAGTCACTTCTTGCATACATGGGCATGGTAAAACGTATCGCTGAAGGTCACGAGCGTTCGAAAGCCATCTACATCGTTCCGCTCAAGGCGCTGGCAATGGAGAAGTACGAAGACTTGTCGCAAATCGCTGCGTGCATGGGTTGGTCGGTGGGTCTGGGCATCGGCGATGCCACCGCCGAGGCAAAGAACATCGATGACTGTAACATTTTGGTGTGCACCTCTGAAAAGCTCGATTCTCTTCTGCGCCACCGCTCTGAACTCGTGTCCGATGTGTGCTGCGTGGTTGCCGATGAGTTTCATCTGATGAACGATGGTACCCGAGGGCCGACACTTGAGATCAATCTGACCCGGCTCCGCTACATCAAACCCGATGCGCAAATCATTGCACTTTCGGCAACCGTCGGCAACTCTGCAGACCTTGCTTCATGGCTCAGCGCCAAGTTGATTCAATCCGACTGGCGGCCGGTTGCTCTGGAATACGCTACGTTTCATGATTTTCATGTCGAACCACGCAAGATGCAATCCCCAACCGAGGATGCGCAACAAAACGACCTGAGTCCGCCCCGAGATTTGGTAGGGCTCAAGAGTCACCCAGTTTGGAGCGTGGTGGACGATGGGCTCGACCAGGGTGCGCAGGTGCTGATGTTCGTCGGGACTCGACGAAGCGCTCAATCCGAAGCCAAGAATCTGGCAAAACGAGTAAAGAAACGCCTCCTCAAGGAAGACCCCGGGCGACTCGAGAGGCTCGAGACTTTGTCCAAAACCTTGGCGGGGCGTAGCCAATCCAACCTCGCTGAGCAGCTGGCTCACTGCCTCGCTTCGGGCGTTGGCTTCCATCATGCTGGGTTGACCAACGCCCAACGAAAGGATGTTGAAGCTGCGTTCAAATCGGGTCTCTTGGTGGCACTGACGGCCACGCCAACCCTCGCCGCTGGGGTCAACTTGCCTGCTCGGCGGGTCCTGGTTCGAGATTTGAAGCGTTGGGACGACGGCATGAGTCGGCCGCTCCCCGTCATGGAAGTGCGGCAAATGCTTGGTCGTGCCGGCCGTCCCAAGTACGACACCAAAGGCGAGGCCTGGGTGTACTGCAAAGGCACCGACGGGTGGGAGGTGGCGGACGCCGTCTCCGACCGGTACTTTTTCGGCCCCATCGAGGACATTTCCTCAAAACTCGCCTCTGAGCCAGCGCTTCGAGTGCACCTTTTGGCCAGCATCGCTACCGGCGGTCTGGTTCACAAAGGCTCGATTGAGCATTTCTTTTCCTCCACCTTTCTTGGTGCTTCCATGCCTCCTTCCCAACTTCGTGAACGGCTGAACACGATGCTGGATTGGTTGGTTGAGGAACGTTTCATCCGAAAATGCGGTACTGACGAACACTACACACCCCGGTGGGCAGATGAAACCGTGGGCGATGAGGAGGCTTGGGACGACACGGTCCCGGCTTGGGCCATGAACGCAAAGGCCACCGATGGCGTTTCTTGGGAGCCCCATCCTGTGGGCACATCCACACCCGTTCGCTCCAGCGCCCACACCGAACCCTCAATCGGTTTCTCAAAGGCCACGTCCTTGCGGCAAACAGGCGGTTGGGCTCAACCGGTTGGGCACGACGACCCGAGCATGCGCTACGAAGCCACGGCCATGGGTGAACGGGTCACTCAACTCTATCTTGACCCTCTATCGGCTTCAATTCTTCGTCGTGGTCTTCGTCGAGCCGTTCGTCGTTCGGTCAGAAAAGATGCCCCAGTCACCGATTTCGGGTTTCTCCACTTGGCTGTGGCGACACCTGACTTCGTATCGTTGTGGGCCAAATCAGCGGATTTCGAGGTCAATTCACCCGTCTGGCTCAAGGCCAACTCAACCGAGCGCGAATTGCTGGTTGAGCCAGGTTATGCCGAAGCGTTGTTGAGCGATATCAAATCCACATGGATGGTCGAAGAGTGGACCGATGAGACCACCCTTCGAGACCTTGAGAAGGATCTTGATGTTCTGCCGGGTGATGTCCATCACCGCATTGATCTCATGGGATGGCTTCTCGCGGGGGCTCAACAGGTCTTGCTCACCGATGACGTGTTCGCCGAGGAACACCTTCCTGTGGTCGCCGAATTGGTTCAACAACTCAGCACCTTGCAGCAACGAGTCCGACACGGCTGCAAGGAGGATTTGCTTCAACTGGTCAACATTCGCCATGTCGGTCGACAACGTGCTCGAGAGCTTGCGGCGTTGGGCATGAGAGAGCCAAAGGAGGTGCTGGCGATGTCTTCGACCGACCGATCCTCTCTCCTCGCCAAGCGGGGCTGGGGTCCGGTTCTTCTGGACAAAATTTTCCACGAAATTGAGCGTGTCATCCGTAGAAAACGAGCAACGCCGTCCGATGCCTCGGACAGAGGGGACGATGCTCCGCTTGAAGGCGAACGGCGTGAGCATGATTGAAAACACGGAGCGTCGTGGGTCGGTCCATGCCTGCGCCGGCCTTTCCGATTGCGAACGTGAACCTCGACGGTCTCTCACCAAGCGACGCCATCGACCGGTTCCTCAAGGCCCGTAAAGATGACCGCTGGGTGCTGTTGGGCGACCACGCCCCGCAGAGTTTCGACCAATTGTGGACGGCCTGGATTCAAGCGACTCGGAACGAACTTCGCGGGAGCATGGTGGCCCGAAGCGTGGATGCGGAATTTCTTCGATACCTCGCCGGAACGCACCATATTTCCGAGGCCTTTGCCCGAGCCGGCGTTCAAGACGGCCAAGCCTCGGCGTGGGTCGCCTGCCTTCCCGCCGCCGTGGGTGAGGCGAACGACCTCGGGCATCTCCAACCGAGAAGCGAAGGGAATGGGCGCTTTGAGGTTGATCTCCAATCGTTGCTCGCTTCGTTGGGTTGGGCGTTAATAGAATCCGAAGTATGCAGTTCTATAGAGGGGTGCGAAACCCTCGGCATCGATTTGAATGGATGGTCGGAAAACCGCCGTTTCGAATCCGTGGTCGCCCATGTTCTGATGGCGGACGATCAGAGTTCATCCCACCGCTGATGGGAGGGTTGAAAGGCCCGTTGGTTGTCCGAACGGTATGGTCATGGCAGCCAAGCAAACCGACGGACACCATCCGATGACGACCCGTTTTTTGGACCAAGAAAAGGTTCGGAAGGCCCTCGACTCAGCGCAATCCTTCGGTGCGACCTACGCCGAAGTCCGCGTGGTTGCACTGACCGAATCCACCGTGGCCATGCGAGACGGTGCGCTTGAGAAAGCGATTCCCGGACAGGAACTCGGCATGACGCTTCGTGTGTTGGCCGACGGTGCATGGGGCGTTCACTCCACCACGGACCTCGCTTCCCTCAGCGACCAAATTGAATCAACAACACGGCTGGCAAAAGCGGTGGCACAACGTCGTTCCCCCGGGGAAGGACCGAAGGCGCTTGCTGAGGTCCCCATCATACAGGACGAAACTCACTGGCGGTCCAAACTTGACGTCAGACACACCGAACTCGACGAAAAAATGCGGCTGATGAACGAGATGTACAGTGGCGCAGTCGGTCATGAAGACGTTGTTTCGGTCCGCACCGGATGGAGCGACGAACACATTCACACCGAGCTGATGACGACCGAGGGCATGGACCGTGTTTGGTCCTTCCAGCGATCGTTGATTCACGGCATGGTGACGGCCCGTCGAGACGGAGAGGTGGTCTCTTACCGCACCCGCCACGGCGGCCAGGGAGGCCTTGAGGTCATCCACGACTGCGATTTGGTTGAGCTGGGTGAATCTGCCCAGCGCGCTGCCCTGCGGCTCCTCAACGCCGAACGCGCACCCTCCGGTAAACTCCCGCTCATCGCAGACAAGGACCTCACCGGCGTCTACATTCACGAAGCTCTTGGCCACCCCTGTGAAGCGGACCTTGTCGCAGCCGGTGATTCTTGCCTGGTCGGTAAACTCGGGCAACAAATCGGCAACGAACTTGTCACCGTGGTGGACGATCCCACCATGATGGGTGGCTACGGCGCCTACCCCGTGGACGACGAAGGCGTCAACACCCGAGAGAAGGTGCTCATCAAAAACGGCGTTCTGACCGAATACCTCAACCACCGAGAAACTGCACACCACTTCGATGTCGAGCCCAACGGCGGTGCTCGGGCGCAAGATGGGCTTCATCACCCGCTCGTTCGAATGAGCAACACGATGATTCATGGAGGCACCCACGCCGACATTGATGAATTGATGGAAGATATCCAGTACGGCGTCTACGCCTGCGGCACCCGAGGCGGTCAAGTGGACACCGGCCGAGGCTCGTTCCAGTTCGCAGCCCAAGAAGCATGGCTCATCGAAAACGGGGAACTGACTCGTCCGCTGAAGGACGTCAGTGTCAGCGGTTTAACCCTCGAGATTCTCAAGAACGTCAACGGTCTGACCCGAGACGCATCTCTGGCTTCCCCAGGATTCTGTGGAAAGGGGCAGACCGTCCCCGTCGGAGACGGCGGACCTGTCATGCGCATCAGTGAAGCGTTGGTGGGCTGAAATGCTACCCGACGGTGCAGAAGAACGGCTGCTTGCCAACGCCAACGTCTTGGCCGACGCATGCAGAGCAAGCGGTGTTCAGCAGTGGGACCTCATTGGATTCCAGTCCTACGGACATCAATTGGACATCGAAGCGGGCAAGATCACCATGGCCGCAGGTGGCGGCGAGGGTGGATTCGGCGTACGTGTCGTGGACGACGAAGGCGTCAACACCCGAGAGAAGGTGCTCATCAAAAACGGCGTTCTGACCGAATACCTCAACCACCGAGAAA
>VMHT01126646.1_pt1 | contig 21392 bp, 21 predicted proteins | sample 4693611 | NCBI WGS metagenome assembly VMHT01 (sample SAMN12280063, study PRJNA550983) | marine metagenome | isolation source: seawater sampled from same location over 5 years 0.02-0.2 micron viral filtrate | place: USA: collected off the coast of southern California halfway between the port... ...
AGGAACGTAACGGCTGCTGTTTTAAATCAAGAATACATAATAGATAAAGTTGTAACAAGTAACACTTACGAAATAACTGCTAAAGATACTTCTGGAACTACAGTTACTGCAAACTCTAGCGACATAAATAATGGAGGTTCTGGGGTAGATGGTTCTTACGAACTAAATGTAGGACTAGATACTTTTGTAAAAGGAACAGGATGGGGTATAGATACTTGGGGTGCAGGAGGTTGGGGATCAACAAGTGCTATTGATTCAGTCAATCAATTAAGATTATGGTCGCAAGATAATTTTGGTGATGATCTTATAACTTGTGTGAGAGGTGGCGGAATATTTTTATGGGACGAAAGTGGAGGCACATCTACTCGTGCTGTGTCATTTTCTGATTTATCAGGAGCTAGTAATCCACCAACAGCAGTATTACAAATAATGGTTTCTGATATTGATAGACATATAATTTGTTTTGGTGCAAATCCAATAGGTTCTACAACTTCTGATCCATTATTTGTTAGATGGTCTGATCAAGAAAGTTCAATAGATTGGACACCAACTTCCACTAATACAGCCGGAGGCACTAGATTATCAAGTGGATCAACTATAATTGGTGCCCTAAGAACTAGACAAGAAATTTTGATTTGGACAGACAATGGATTGCATTCTATGCAATATAGTGGTGCTCCTTTCATATTTACATTTTCTGAAATTATGCAAGGTCCCTCTATGATTTCACCGAATGCAGCTATAAATGCTGATAACAAAGTGTTTTTTATGGATAGGGGAAGTTTTTATATTTATGCAGGTAGTGTTCAAACTTTACCGTGTGCAGTAAGAGACTATATATTTTCTGATATTAATTTAGGTCAGTCTTTTAAAATTTTTGGAACGTCAAATGTAGATCAAAATGAAATTATGTGGTTTTACCCATCTGCGGATTCAAGTGAATTAAATAGATATGTAATTTTTAATTATTTAGAAAATACTTGGAGTATAGGCACAACCGATGATGGTTTTACTAGAACAGCTTGGATAGAAGCAAATTCTTTAGATTTTCCAGTTGCAGCAAGCAAAAACGACACTACTAATAATAATTATTTGTATAACCACGAGGTAGGAAATGATGCTGATGGTTCTATTATGAATGCTTTTGTAGAAACTTCTGATTTTGATTTAGAGCCAGACGGTGAACACTATATGTTTGTTTCTAAAATTATTCCGGATTTAACCTTTAAAGGTCAAACAGGAACTGATGATACATTAGACGTTTTAGTAAAAGGTGTAGATTATCCGCTTGATACCCCTACAACTTTATCTACAAGTTCTATAAATTCTACAACACAACAAGCTTTTATAAGAGCAAGAACAAGACAAGCAATATTAAGGTTTCAAAGTTCTGGTTTAGGTTATGGATGGAGATTAGGTTCATTTAGATTAGAAATGAGACAGGACGGTAAAAAATAATGAGTCAAAAATCACCTACTACTTTACCTATAGCACCTGCTGTTTATGATTATGTTAACGAAGAAATAACAAGAGACCAGTTAGTAAAATCTATACAATTTTTAGAAAGAGAAGTATTTTTATTAAAAAGAATGCAAGAAAGCATTCCTAGTAAATCAATTAAAAGACATCAATTTTTACTTATGGGGATGAAACATGGCTGATACTCTAAAAGTTTTAGGACAAGTTGATCCCGCAGCTACTACAATTACAACCTTATATACTGTGCCTGATATGACACAAACTACTGTAAGTTCAATAGTAGCAGCTAACAGAACAGGATCAGCAATAACATTTAGATTAAGCGTACACGTAGGCGGTGCTACGGCTGATGATAAACAATTTTTATATTACGACAAATCTGTATCAGCTAATGATTCATTAGCTATAGTTTTAGGTATAACATTAAATCAAACAGATGTTGTAAAAGTATATACGAGTGCAGTAGATATGAGTTTTAATATGTTTGGCTGTGAAACAAAAGAGGAAAGATAATATGGATGCTAGAAAACAAGCAGCAGAATTAGCAAAAATGGGTCGTTATGGCGACACCATGCTTATGCACGTAAATCCACAAGAAGTAGCTGGATTAGCCTCTATTATGCCTGTAACTATAAATCCTGAAACTGGACAACCTGAAGCCTTTGTAGGGGCTATATTAGGTAGTTTATTAGGTGGAGCATTTTTTCCTAATTTATTAGGTCAAGGTCTTATAGGAGCAGCCGGTGGTGCAGCTTTAGGTTCAGGTCTAGGCACATATTTAGAAACAGGTGATTTGGAAAAAGGTATTGCATCTGCTGTATTAGGTTACGGTTCGGGTAAAATTATGGGAGATATTATAGGTGCACCTATAGAAGAAGGATTAGTAGGTGAAGCTGTTCCTACAACTTTAACAGCCGGTAATGTTACAACTGAAATACCAGCATCAGGTTTACGTGGCAAAGCTATGCAAGACCTTATAGCAACAACTACACAACAAGATATGTTGTCTGCTGAATTAATGGCTAATTTATCAGGTCAACCTTTAAGTGCAGAAAATATAGCTAATATTAAAACAGCAGCAGCACAAAAGGCACAAAGTGCTGGATTGTCAGGTGCAACCGAAGCAAGAATAGCTGATGTAGCAGCAAAAAGTGCTGAAGATCAATTTATGGCTATGTCTGGGACAGAAAGATTAGGTAACCTAGCATCTAATTTTGCTTCAACAGATACCGTACAAGCAGTAGCTGACAACTATTTACCCATAGCTTTAGGTGGTGGTTCATTAGCTGCACAAAATGCACAGGATAGATACCTGCAAGATATGGACATGATGAGAGCAGAAAGAGAAAAGAAAAAGAAAGAGATGTTTGCAAAATATCCTGAAGTAATACATTCAAGAAATCCTTATGCACAATATTTTTCTGCTGAAGGTGGTCAAATTCCTAGTTATCAAGAAGGTGGAGGAATAAAAGGTCCAGAAGGACAATTTAGACCTACAAACACTTATATGCCGGGAATAGATGCTGAATTTAATTTTTTTCCAGATAGAGTAATACCTGCATCTGCTATAAGTGCAGCACAAGCAGCAGCCGGAGAAACACAAGAATTTACACCTCCTCCTTTAATACCTAGCACTTATCAACCTATGGTATTACCTGATTACAATTATGATGCTGTTCCTGTTGGAAGTGTACTTAGCAGAGTGCAAGATGCTTATAATGCTGGTTTGCCAACAACAACACAATTATTAAGTCCTTATCGTAATGTAGGTTTAGAAACAGCACAGGGTATAGGTGGTCAATTTGTTGCTTATGGTTCTGACGTTGTTCAAGATCAAACGCAAAACAATCCTAATAAAGTACAAACAGATGCTAATACTTATAAAAATACAGGCACAGAGTACGATACTGGTGCAGGTAAAACTAATAGAACAGATAGTGATCTAACTAATAATCCCGGCAGTACAGTTATTGATAATAATGATGGCACATCTACTGTAATTTATGAAGATGGTACAACAACAACTGTTTCTAATGCACCATATACTGAAGATGTAGTTGTAACTAGTAATACTGATCCAATAACAGGTGAAGAAAAACAACCCGGTGACGAAGGATATGTAGACCCTAGTAGTGATGAATATACAGAATCTGTATATGGATTTGGTTCAGGTGGAGGAAAAGGAGGTAGAAATCCTTATCTAGGTGATCCATCATCTGCTATGTCTATGGTAGAAGCTAATAGAGAAACATTATTAAATGCAGCAGCAGAAGCAGCACAACTTGAAGCTTATGATGCAGCAGTTGAATCAGGAGTTCCCAAAGAAGATATTATGGTTGCTACTGCTAATAATGCTGCTGAACTAGCTGCTTCTGATGATGATACTGTAATAGTAGGTACAACAGGTTATGGCAAAAAAGGATCATTAACAGACGGTACTTTTACTTATACTAATACAGACCCATTATTAGGTTATGTTGAAGATGGAGATAATTTATATCCCGGCGAAAGACGTATAGCTACAAGAGGAACATTAATAGGAGTAGATGGATCAAGAACAGAAATTAGTGATTTAGGTGCATTTAAAAATCCTATGGATGGTAGTGTCATAGAATTGAATAATGGTTATTCAGTTTTAAATATACCTGAAATTGGCAATATAAGTTATTCCGGAGTAGGAATGTATGCAGATGATGAATCTTATCGTGGTAAATATGAAAGAGACCCTGCTGTAGCTTATGCAGGACCAATTTACAAAACATTAAACCCAACTGAACAAGCAGCTAAAAGAACTGCTTATCAACAAGCATTAGCTGATGCTTTGGCTAGAGGCGATATACCTTCTGCCGATTATCAAAGATTAAAAGAACAAACTTATGAAGAATATTTAGCTTATTTAGAAGCTAAAGAAGCTGAAGAAGCTAAAGAAGCTGAATCTGAAAATAAAGAAGAAGATAAAAAAGAAGAAAATAAACAAGATGATCCTCTTTATACAACAGGTAATATTGATATTGGAAGTATTGCTGGTATGGCAGCAGGTATGAACGTACCTGATATGAGCAGAGAAATGTCTTTGCAACAAGAAATAAGAGAAGCAGTTTTAGGTAATCATCCTAATCCAGATAGAGTAATACAAGCTTATATAGAACAATTTGGTGTAGATGCTTTTTTACAAGCTAGAGATACTATTTTAAGAGAGCAGGTTCCTAACGCACAAACACAAGGTTTAATACAAGGCATGGGCGGAGGTATGGAAGATAATATTATGGGCATGATTGGTAATCAACAAGGTGTTGCTGTGTCGCCCGGTGAGTACATAATCCCTGCGGATGTTGTTTCTATGTTGGGAGATGGTAACTCTAATGAAGGTTCCGACAAGCTTGATAATATGCTTGATAAAGTTAGAGTAGAAAAAACAGGAACTACAAAACAAGCTAGTCCACTAAACGATAAAAAGGTTATGGTAGGTTAATATGAATATGTTTGATGTAAATAATTACGATGAATCTGATACTAATTACGTAGAAATAAAACAGGACTATCCTGACTACATAATTAGTCTAATACCTATAAATTTACTGTATACAGTATGGGATGATGCAAAACCTCATTTAGAAAAAGCAGTTAGTCGTTCTGGTGGTAGGTGGACTATAGATTATGTTTATGAAGCTTTGATGAATGATGAACAGCAGTTATGGGTAACATTAGATAGAGACAATAAAGTATTAGGTGTGGCTACTACACAATTTATTAGATACCCTGCTAGTTTAATGTGTGCGATACAATATATAGGTGGTGATGAGTTTAAAGAGTGGGCTTGGTTACTTTGTATGAAACTCGAAGCTTGGGCTAAAGACTCAGGTTGCGATGGAATAGAAGGCACAGCTAGGTTCGGATTTTGGAAATGGTTAAGCAGATCAAATTGGAAGAAGGCTTATACGGTATTTGAAAAGAGGTTTGACAATGAGTAAAGGCGGAGGCGGAGGTGGTGTTCAAGAGACCACATCAACAGTAACACAGACTAATTTACCTGAATATGCAGAGCCATATATAACTAGGCTTATGCAAAGAGCAGAGACAGAATCTCTTGTTCCATATACTACTTATGAAGGTCAAAGACTTGCTACATTTAGTCCAGAGCAAGAACTAGCTATGACAGGAAAAGCAGGGTTAGCTGTAGCAGGTGATCCTACACAAATAGCACCAGCAAGTGATGTTATAACTAATTTAGCTATGAATCAGATGATGACTCCCGAAGGAACTATGGTTCCGGCTATAGGTTCAGGACAAGGAGTTGCTCGAAGTACATATAATCAAGTAACCGGCACAGATGCAGCAGGTAACCCTGTTTACGGCAATGTGCAAGCTTATATGAATCCATATCAACAAGCAGTCACAGATATGGCAAAAGAAGCAGCCAGAGAACAATCGTTAAGACAGTCGAACTTAATAGCACAAGATGCAGCAGCTTCAGGAGGATTAGGTGGATATAGAGAAGCAATAATGCAATCTGAAAGAGAAAATGCACTGACCAAACAGATAGCAGATATACAAGCTGTAGGTTCTTTAGAGGCTTATGATCAAGGACGAAGTGCATTTGAAGCTGATAGAGCAGCGAGATTTGCAGGTATAGGAACAGATCAAGCTACTAGAGCACAACAATTAGGTGCTGCCGGTGCACTAGCTGATTTAGGTTTTAATAGACAAGCAGCAGAAATAGCTAGACTTGATCAGTTAGGACAAGCCGGTACGGCTAGACAAGCTATGCAACAGCAAGTTTATGATACAGGTTATCAAGAGTTTCAAGATCAACTTGCATTTCCTAGACAAAACATATCTTTCTTTCAACAAGCTTTACGAGGTATGCCTATAACTCCGGGACAACAGGTTTCTAGTTATCAACCTACTCCATCTGCTGCATCAACAATGTTGGGATTAGGATTAGGTGGTTTAGGTATATATCAAGCTTTAGGGGGAATGGGAAATTAAACATTGAACGTTCAATATTTAAAAGGTAACAAATGAACATACTACAAATAGAAGACGACATTAAATCATTACCAGATTCAGCACTTATGCAATCTATGCAAACAGGTGCTTATCCGCAATATTTAGTTATATCTGAGTTAAAACGCCGTAAAGACATGAGAGAAGACCACGCAGGACGTATGGCATCTTATAACAAAGACAATACTGTAGCTGACAGAATAGTAAATGAAGCTAATATGGGTATGATGAATCAAGGTCTTGGTGGTATGACACCTGCTCCTATGATGAATATGCAAGGTATGCCTCAAAATACACCTATGATGCCTGTAGGTGATCAGGGTATAGGACAAATGATGCCAAGTAACATGGTAGGCATGAAAGAAGGTAAAGACCTACCCAATAAAGGTTTAGAAGCATTAGCTAAAGTTGCACCTGAAGTAGTAGAGAACATGGGTTATAGCGGTGGTGGAATTGTAGAAATGGCACCCGGTCAACAAGTACCATTTAATTTTTATAATCCTACCGGTGTAGGTGAATTTTATGATTTCTATGCAGAAAGAATGCAACCAACACAAGCAGAGAAAGATTATCAAAGTTTGATGAGAGGTTATTTTGATCCTGAAGAACAAGAAAAAAGAAGACGTTCAAGACAAGGGCTTGATTTAGTAAGAGCAGGATTAGCTGTAGGAACATCTGCTACACCACAACAACTGCAACAAAGTTTAAATCCTGTAATCGAAGGTGCTGCCAAAACATTAGCTGCTGCTGACAAAGACACATTAACACAAGCTAAAATGGAAGCAGATATAGCTAAAACAGACAGAGCAAGAGAAACTAAAATAGCTGAACTTGCATATAAATCAGAACAAGCCAAAAAGTTAGGTGATTATTACGAAAGAATGGGTTCTAAACCTCAAGCTAATGAAGCATTAGCACAGGCTTTAGCTAGAGATATACCTGATATGTACGGAACACCTATAAGAAATGAAAAGGGAACTATAACAGGCTATAAACCTAATCAACAAGCATATAACAAATCAGGTGAACTTATAGGCTACGGCACTATAACTAGAGGTGAACAAGCAGCAGATGTTGACTTGAAAGAAGAGTTAAACGAAGCAGTAACAGGACGAATAGAAACTGTTGAACATGAACGATTTGTAGATAGGGCGAAGCAAGGACTAGAGCCCGGATATGAAGGTTTAAATGAAACACAAATAAGAGAGAAAAGAAGAGCAGAATATATAGCAGAAGAAGCTAAAAAATTAGGTATTTCTATGCAATATAGTGGAGGACAAATACCTGCATTACCTGAAGACCCACCTATGATTGATATGAGCAGTAGGTTCTAAAATGGACTATTTACTGTCTGACGGATCGTTTTTATCTTTGCCAGATGATTTAACTGAAGAAGAAATACAAGAACGAATACAAAGTTTTGAAACAAAATTCATACCTCCTACAGTTGAAGAAGAAACTGTAGCGACCACACCTGTTGTAACAGAAACCACAGAAGAACCCCCTCTTACTATAGAAAATCCTTACGCATCTATTGCACCTAAATTACGTCCAGAAGAAGCACGTAGCGAAGGTGATTCAATAGGTCAACAATTTGTAGCTGGTTTTGAACAAGAAGCTTTATCTAATATAGACAAAGAAAAGGTTTACGAAAATTTATTAGAAGAAGAAAGAGTTACTAATGAATACAATGCACTTTTAGATAAAGAAAAAAATCAAACTCTTAACTCTGATGAAATAAAAAGAAAGCAAGACCTTCATATTACGCTTTATGGTTCTGGATTGTCTGGTCGGATTCCGCAAATGTTTCCGGGTCAACCTATTTCTGCACAAATGTACGAAACTTATGAAAAAGCAGAAAAAGGACTTATACAGTTTAATAAAGATACTTTAAATACTTTTGATACATTACAAAAATCTATAGAAGAAGTAGAACTTAGTGATGCTTTTAAATGGGTTATGCAAGAGGGTCATGGTGAAAATCCTAGAGCATTAGGTGCATTTTTTAATGATTTAGATTTAAGTCAAAAATTAGATTTTTTAGGTGATGTAGTTGGTCGTTCTGGTTCAGCTTCAGCGTTAATTGCAGGAACAAGTTTAGGTATAGGTGCTGTTTTAAGAGGATTTGGTGCAATACCACAAATTGCTGGACAAGTAATAGGAACCGGTAGTATGTCTGGTTCTATAGAATATAGTCATTCTGTGCATGAATATTTACGTTCACAAGGATTAGATATGACTAATCCTGAATCTATAAAAACTATTATGTCTAATGACAAGTTAATAGAAGAAGCACATGATTTTGGTCTTAAGAGAGGAGCAATAATAGGTACTATTGATGGTATAACTGGTGGTATAGCAACTAGAATTATTGCACCGTCTGTTATAACAAGTGCTAATCGTTCAGTTTTACCTTTTGTTAAGGGTCCTACTGGTACTGCTGTAAATCCTTATGTAAGGCAAAGTTATAATATAGCAGCACAAACACCTTTGCAGATGGGATTGCCGGGTGGTGCTGAATATTTTGCACAGTTAGCTACTTTAGAAGACGGTGAAAGAATATCTTACGGTGAGGTTCTTGCAGAAACATTAGGTGAAGCTGTGTTTGTTCCTGCTGATGCTATTTTAGGAGGTATAAGTGCTAATCAAGAAGTAAAAGGTATGACGGCTGCTAAAGAAGAAAACTTTAAACGCACCACCGAAGAAATACAAGTTATTAAAGAACAAGCGAAACAAGTAGGATTAGGAGAATTAGCAGGTGAAGTGCAAATTGCAGACGGCAATAAAATTTACGATACAGGTATACCTTTTTTTAATGAAGCTTTTAAGACCTACCAAGAAAATCAAGGAAAAATAAATACATTTGCTGATACAGATAGTGATGTTGTAGCACCTAATCAGTTTTTTGTGCAACCTGACGGACAAGGCAGCTTTGCAATTACAGATACTTATCAAGAAGTAATAGGAAACACTTTTAACACACAAGAAGAAGCTGTAGGAGTGTCAGGAGTTTTAAATTTAATAAGTGGGGCTAATTACTCAAATGAATTAAAAAGTAATTTTGCTACTATGCAGGGTCTTAATGCAGACTCTGAAACAAATCCTTTTGTAAACAAGTTAGGTAATGCTGTATTAAATCCTTATTTTGGACAAGTTGATATAAGAGATATTGAAGCATCTCCTAATGTAAACTCTGCTGCTTACGAAAGATTAATTAATGCCGTAGGCAGAGATACTACCGGAATAGATGTATTATCTTTGCAAGGTGTATTGCCTGATGCTGATATTAATAGATTATTAGATGTAAAAGCAAAGAGACTCTACGAAGAAGCCGGATTCACTAAAAACCTCCCTACTAACGTAACAGTCAAGATGTTAGAAAATCTTGGCAAAAAATTAAATGTAAACATAGATACTAAATCAAATGGATTTAAATCTTTGTCCTTACGTTTAACAGGTCAACCAAATTTCAATAAACTTAATGGTCAACAAAAAAGATTAGTATATTCTTTTTTAAGCACCTTACCCGCACATGAAGGTAACGTTATTACTTTGCCTGACTTTTCACCTCGTCCTTATACATTAAACGAATACAATCAAGTTGTAGAAGTTTTAAATACAGGCTCTGCACCCACCATACCTAATATAGTCACAGCTTTAGGTTTAAATCCTAATAACTTAGCAGATAAACGTGTAGCCACTAGATTACGTCAAGATTTAGTTTCTGCTGGCGTAGTTGATCAAAAAGGCAGTAAATATAAATTTAATGCTAATGGTGAGTGGACACTTAATAGTGTAGAGCAATCTAAAATACAAAACGACCCCGAAGTTAAACAAGAACTTAAAGATATACAAAAGTTTCGTAACTTATTAGGTGCATCTTTTGAAAAGATGAATTTACCTGAAGTATCTGTAAGATTAGATAAAGCTATACAAACTAGAGTAGGACAAGCTAATCCTGATGCAGAAGGGCAATTTGATCCTGTTTGGTCAGAAGTATTTTTGAGTGTTGCTAAAGCAAAAGAAGGCACTACAACAGAACAAGAAGTTTTAAATAATCTTTCTAAAACTATGGGACATGAGTTGTTTCATGCTGCTGTATTTTTAGATTTATTTTCTCCACAAGAAAGAGCAAATTTAGATAACTATGTTAGGAATAATGAATTAAATAATAAAACAGCAACAGAAGTATTAGGCAAAGAACAGCTAAATATTTTAAAAGAAGAGTTAGGCAGAATGCCTACATATCTTGAAGCTGTAGAGTATAGGTACAATACTTTAGATAATCAAAACTTAAACTCTGTAGATTTATTAGAAGAAGCTAATGCCTTGTTGTTTGAAGATTATATAGAAAATAAAAAATTATCCGGTAAACCTAAAAGTTTGATGGAAAAAACTAAAAAGTTTTTTACCAGTATAAATAATGGTTTGAACGAATTAGGCTATCGTACTTACGAAGATGTTTTCGATAAGCTTATAGGTGGAGAGATAGGAACCAGAGAGAGGTACGGTGATACCAAACAATCTGTTGAGGTAATTGGTGTAGACGAATTTGGAACACCTACTAGAAATTACGAAGTACAAACACCTGTTGTAAGAACAAATAGAATATTGGCTAGTGAGTTTGCTGATCTTTTAAGAATTACTGAAACAAGTATAGGTAATGAATACTTTCCTGATGCTGCCGATAGAGCATCTCCCGACTTCAAAAGACCCCTTCAAGACGCTCCTAATTTAAAGTACAAAATAGCAAATGTACAACAAAGACCTACAACTTTAACTCAAGAGTTTATATTAGGTGCCAGAAATGAAGAATACGGAAATGATATAAATCAAATAAGTCAGAATATATTTGCAAGAGAAATAATAAACAATAGTAACGTTATTAGAAGATTAGGAAGGTCAGTCGATAATTATGAAATAGGTGAAACACAATCACAACTGTTTCAAATGACCCAAAACACATTAAAGAAAAAAAATTATCCTGATACATTTCCGGTGTATGTAGTAGGAGATAGAGCGAAAGGGACATCTACAGTAGCTACTAATAATTTAGAAGAAGCTGTCAAAATAGCTAATGAATTTGTAGATACACCTTTTGAAATTTTTGGTGACAACAAACAAATTACAGAATACACCATAGAAAAAGAAAAGGTAATGTTAGATAAAGATGTTATGTTTGGATTTCAACCGCCTGTTTTTGCACAGCCTTCTCTTACCTCTACTGATTATCTATTAGTAGGAACAAACGCTTTAGCTGTAGCACCTAAACAAGATATATCGTATCAAGCCGAAACACCTCCTCAACCTATAAAAAGAAGAACAGTTAATTTAGGTCCCTTAAAGCCTAAATACAAAATGTCTGCTATGGAGTTTTTAACTCCTAAAGGTAGCAGAGGTAAACAAATAAAAGATAACTTGCGTAGATACAACGAGCCTATCTATATGGAAGGACAAGCGGATTTAGAGCAAAGAACATTAGGAAAAAAGCTCAAGTTGTCTGCACCTTTAGATGATATAGCGTTTGCAAATGCTAAAAAAGATTTATTAGAACTTTTAAATGCGGGAACTAACATATTAGAACTCTCCGAGCATCCGGCATCTTTAGAGGGTATGAATAGAATGTCTGAGTTACAAACAACAGTAGACAAGTATTTAACTCAATATGGCGAAAGGTGGTATTTAAATAATAATTATTTAAATAAAAGAGAGTTTATAGTAAATGGCAAAAAAATAAGAGGGGTACGTAAAGCTACACAAGTATTAAAAGAAAAGGCTGAAAGTTATAGTACAAATCCAATACCTAATGCTCGACAAGCTTACATAATATTAGGACCACCTGCGTCTGGTAAATCTTTCTTTGCAGAAGAAATAGCAAAAAATTATGATTTAGCCATAGCTGATAGTGATGATGCAAAAGCAATAATTCCAGAGTATGAAGGAGGAATAGGTGCTAATGCTACTCATACTGAAGCTTCAATGTTAACAGACAATGTAATACAAGAGTTTTTAAAGGAAGGTAAAAATATACTCCTACCTAGAATAGGAGGATTTTCTAAAAGGAAAAAAATACAAAATACAATACAAGAATTACAGGAGAATGGATATAACGTAAAAACTGTTTTAGTAGATGTTGATTACAGAGTGGCATTAGGCAGAATGTATGAACGTTTTGCTAAAACTGGAAGGTTAGTACCTCCTATATATTTAGAAGAAACAAAAAACACTCCTATTGATACGTTTCATAGGGTAAAATATGTAACAGACGGTTTTGCATGGATAGATAACAATGGCGGAAAAAATCAACAAATCATCAGACAAGACTCTGGGATTCTCCCTACCTCTCTTTTCGGAGGAAGAGAATCTCAAGTCAGACGAATACTCCGAGAAAGCAGCCAAATTAATGAACCAGAAGCTGTTTCCTCAGAAGTAGTAAACCTACAAGAAGCTATCGAAGGTGCTAAAGGCATCAACGAAAGACTTGTAAGAGCAAACCTTACTCCTAAATTCAATTTAAATGCCTCTCCTGAAGCCATTAGAACGGCTTACATACAAGAATTAAAAGAACCCCTAGCCTTTATACCAAGAGATAGATTAAACCCTAAATACTCGTTTAAAAACTCCGGTAAAAAATTAGACGATAAAACAGAAAAATTAGTACAAAAAGTAACCATAAGAGATACGTTTGATGATGCACCTAGTATGGGTAGCATAATTTTACAAACAGCAAAAGGTTATGCGACAGAAGACTCTATCAGAGAACAACTTGTAGATAGATACGCAAGATTTAAAACTGTTGAAATGTCGGCAGCTAGAGCCAGAGGAGAAAAAGAAGAAATGCTTACTGCGGATGTTTCTGCTGTAAGTGCCCTTATGATGTCCGATAGAGCCGGTGAGGTATTTAGAGCAGCTTTTGCTGAAGGCATACCCGTATACGATGAAAAGGGTTATGTTCGTGTAGAAACTGTATCACCTATAGACGGTAAAGCAGTTTCACCTCCTATGGAATTTTTAGCACCGGCTTTTGAAAATCCTCAGTTAATGTGGGCATTTCAAGCTGTGCGTATAGCAAAACGTGAAAAACGTTTTAATGCAGAGGGTAAACCGGTAAAAACCACAGCACAAGACAGAAAAGATGCTGCTAAAGCTTTAGCTGAATATCCAGAATTACAAGCTATGTCTGATGCTTACGATAGGTTTGATGAACACGTAGTCAAGTTTTTAGTTGATACAGGTGTCTTAGATGAAAATACTGCTCAACAATGGACAGCTAATTCTGATTATTTTCCTTTCTACAGAATGATAGGAGTTGATGAAGACGGGACACAGTATTTAAAAGGACCGCAAATATTTAAAGGACTTAGTTTAAGTAAGAATATTTTTGTAAAAGCAAAAGGTAGTGCAGATAAAGATATAGTCGATCCGATTACAGGTATAGGAGAAAATTTAAGAGCAGCAATTACATTAGGTATGAAAAATGTTGCTGCTAATCGTGTTGCTAGAGATATGGTAGATGCTGGATTTGCAAGACAAGTTCCGGCTAACACTTCAGGTGCGGGTATTGTTAATATTAGAGTAGGCGGTAAAAATAAATCATTTGCTGTTGAAGATGTAAACCTGTACGAAGCATTTCAAAATTTTGAAGGCGGAGCCATAAACTTTGGTGGTTTCTTTTCAAGACTAACCGCAACGCCAAAAGAAGCTTTGAGTGCTCTTATAACAAGAACGCCGGACTTTTGGATTAGACAGGTATTAAGAGACTCTATATCAGCACAAACTATATTAGGTGGTAACTTTATACCTCTGGCGACAAGCTTGCGTAATTGGAGCAGAGTTTGGAGTGGTATGATTGCAAACAGATTGCCATTCGTAAAAGAAGACTTGATACCTGAAGGCGTAACAAAAATGAGGAGAGCCGGTATCGTGTCCGGCTATGATACCGTAGTAAGGGATATAGACAATTCGCAAAAACTTATAAAAAATGCTTACGAAAAGGCGGGTATAAAAAATAGAAGTACGGTGCAAGAAATTGCAATGTTGCCTATAGATGCAGTTTTAGGAGTTTGGAATATTATAGGAGAAGGTACAGTTTCTTCTGACGCAGCGACAAGATTAGCGATCTACGAGGATATATTGGCTAAAACCGGCAATGAAGCTGAAGCGGTCTTTCAAGCTATGGAAGTATTAAATTTTACTAGACGTGGTAAAAATCCTTTGATGCAATACTTTGCAACGGTTATACCTTTTATGAATCCAAGACTGCAAGGTGTAGATGTATTTTATAGAGGCTCTACAGGAGCATACGGACAACCTCAAACCTCTAAACAAGCTAGAAGAAGGGCTTTTGGACTTAGAATGGGTATGTTAGCTTCTTTAACTCCTTTATATTATTTCCTTGTAAGTGATAGTGATGAATATAAGGAAGCACCTGAAGAGATAAGAGACAATTATTTCATAATACCTAAGACTAAAGATTTGTTTGGAGAGAACACAGGAATAGTAGCCATACCTATATGGTTTGAAGTCGGTTTATTTACTAAGACGGTTCCTGAAAGGATTTTGAGGTACTTTAACAATGATGAAACGTTTAAAGAAATGTTCAAGGGTATGTTCAGAAGAATAGGACAATCTCTTGCGATAGACCCAAGACAAGCTACTTTCTTAAACGCTCCTTTGGAGAACATGACAGGATATGATTTTTATACAGGTCGTCCCATAGTGTCTCCAAATATGAAAAATTTAGACCCTCAGTTGCAAACTAGAGATAGCACTAATAATTTATGGAATCAAATAGGTAAAGAGTTAAATGTATCACCCTTATACATAGACAATTTGTGGAGAGGTTACACAGGAACAATAGGTATGTGGGTAGCCAACGCTACAGACTCGGCTAGTAGAGAATTGTTTGGTATGCCTGACAGACAAGCTTTCAGATTTGACGAGTTACCGGCGGTTGGTTCGCTCCTAATACCTTCAGAGGGTAGAGGATTAGAAAATGAATTTTACCTACTTAAACAAAGCACAGATTTACTTTTATCAAGTATAGGCGAAGTAGAAAAAAGAGTTTTAAACAGAAATAGATTTGCATTCAATCTAAGCAATGAGTATAAATTTGAATATATGGAAGTTTTGAAAAGCTTAACAGAAGAATTAAACAATGTAGAAGACTTACTAAGTCAAACAAGAGAGAATGAATCTCTTATACTAAATAGTAAAGACTTGAGCCCTGAAGAAAAAGCCGATCAGTTACAGGAGCAACAAGCGACAAGAAACTTCATACTCAGAGGCATGGGACAAAAAAGAGTAGAACTAGAAGAGGGTCTGTTTGAAAAGATAAGGGGTAGTCAATAAATATTGAACGTTCAATATTTGACCAACGGCGGTGTTGCAAATACTACTGGTTTAATAATACAGCAGTAGGGGCGAAAAGAATGTTGATTTATAAGGGGTTTCAAGCAATATATCCATGCACATAGCTCAAAATCTGGGATGGTAAGCTCAAAATACTGATTTTTTAGATCGATTTATGCGGGTTAGAGGCTATATATCCGAAACGAGTAGCTCGTTAATTACCCATGTAAAAACGACTGGAGATGAAAATGTAGCAATAGGTTAGAGTGGACGGATTTTGTACTTCGAAAGAACACTTTTCAAGGATTCAGGATCGGTAATTGATGTTGATACGTTGTAGATACCATTTCTGCAAACATCAAGTCTTTCCTCAAAATCCCTAACATCTTCTGAGGGTAACGTTAATTTAACGTATTTTTCACCTGAATTACTTAACTGTAGTATTCTCATTCTTAGTTTCGCTATTTGGCTAGGGTCGTGACCCCTCAAGCCTTCAATCTTGCTTTCTAAAGCTTTTATTTCGTGTTCTACTTTAATTGAAATAGTTTTAGGTTTAATTTCTTCTCTGTGGCTTGCTTCTTGTATTGCAAGTTTGGAATATTCTCTATCAGATGCCGGTACTTTTTCTATAAACAGACTACCAACGGTATTAGAAGCAGATGTTATTCCTCCGTGAAAACTAGGAGCCATATAACCTACTCCGACTCCATTACCACCTATAGCAAAAGCCCTATCTCTCCTACAGTTTGCACACTCAGAAGCAGTTTGTAATTGTCTTTTAGTTATCTGTCCTAGTTCAAAAATATGTCTTCGGTTAGTTTCTTTATCTTTGCCTGTTTTGTTGAATAATGGTTGATACCTATCTATTAGTACCGCCTCCCAATACTTACGTCTATGCTCCTGACAGGGCAATATTCTTACAGAATCAAATCTTTTATTAGAATCTTTTACGTGAGCACCTATCCTAGAGTAAACATTTTTACTCTCCCCCACATAGACAACTATTCCGCCAAGTAGCAAAACATAGACACCTGACTTTATAAGTCTAATCTCGTTCTTTTTTGTGTTTCTGCTCAACACTCTTTTTTTCTAGTCCAACAGGTAAACTAACTGTTGTATCTTTGTTCTGCTCTAAGACGGTTTTCTTCTTCTTTCTCTTGAATAGTGCCATATTGACTCCCCCTCTCATGTTTCAATGGTTTTGTAGTGAAGAATCCCTTGTACTCAGGATATGTATGATGAAAGTATCTAGCATAATAGCTAATCCAATCATTTGATATTTTAAAGGAATCTCCCTTTGTAACTATATCAGTTTCCCACCTAATACGTTGTATGATCGCCCAATGGCTATAGTTTTTCTTTCCGGAGTTTATAGCTTCAAAGGTAAATTTTTGAAATAACTCCCATACTTTAGGGTTTTTCTTGTGCCATTTCCACCATTTTTGTTTCTTTGGTTCAGTAACTTTTGTTAAATTCATTTACTATCTCCCTAAAATCTTCTCTTGCTATTTTGTTATCTACAAGTTCTGTTCTGCTCTGTATGTTAATTCTTTCTTTAAGTTCTTTAACTGCATCCTCTTCTGTAAAAACCCCTAAAAAAGCCCAAAACCTTTTCTCTCTACACAACAGTCCGGCTTGTGCTACTGCCTTTTTACCTTCGGCTTTTATTGTAGGCATAACCGGTTGCTCTTGATCGTTCATCAAAACCATAGCGACTTGATACCGTGAGCCTGTGGGTTGCCTAAACAAATCTTCGGGTAAATCGTCAGGATGAATTACTAACGTCAAGTTAATTCCTTTAACGTCTTTTCGCATATAACTCTGTATAGCTTCAAACGTCATTGCCATATCTCTTACACTCATTTATTTTCTCCTACTACTATCATCAACATTGAACGTTCAATGTTTATCACCGTTATACTCTGCAAAGGTTTTTTCCGCCCATGCTAAAGCATCTATACCGTGCAAAGCCCACCACAAGCTTTCATCCCCTCTAGTATGACAATTCATGTGGCAATCAGCACAAAGGGGAACAGCAAATTCATCTGAATTTTTAGTTCCCCACCCCCTCTGTTCAGCGTGTCTAAGGTGGTGAGCGTGCTCACCTTCTCTGCCACATACTAAACAAACATGAGTTCTAATGTGCTCTAAGTAGGCTTTACTTCTAAACTTCATTAGAAAGGTATATCCTCGTCCGTAACCTCTGCAACTGCTTCTTGCGTTACCGGTTGAGGTTCAACTTTCTTATAAGGCATTTCAAGTTTTGCATATTGATAGTCAGTATTATTGTTCTTAGCCACTCTATCCCACGTAGCTAAATCCATTTTGATACAAACCTGTGGCGGGTTCTTATTATTCATTTCTGTTTCGCCATTCTGAAAAGCTTCTGCCATTTTTTTTAACAACTCTTTGGGTATTAACAAACTGCCTTTTTTATCGGGATGTCCGTCTTGCTTTTTATATTTGTTTTGAAAGATCGCTCCTTCACCGGATATAAATTTCTTTTCCGTCATTTTTCTTCTCCTTCTTTAGTTTCGGGTAATTTTTCTTTAAGTTCCTTAAAAAACTCTACAGTATCTTCATACAGCTTTGGAGCGTGTGATTGCACCAACTTAAACTGTTTGCTGTGTTTCTTGTACATATCGTCTAATTGACTCTTAGTTTCTACAGGGAAGTCTTTGAGAGTATCTAAAAACTTTGTCACAAAGAATTGAGGTTCAAAAGCTTCACCTTCAAACAAAAGCGGTTCTTCCTGTGGAACATCCTCAACTGCAACTGCTTCTTCCTTAACAGGTGCGGGTTTAGGTTTAGTTTGTTTTTTCGGTGCTTCTCTGTCCTCTAAGTCCTCGCCTCTGTATATATGACTACCTAATCCAAACATTGAAATATTTTTTGTTAGACACCTCATTTTGGTATTAGCTATATCAACAGAAGTCCATTCTTGCTTCGGAGTTTTACTATTATGCTCTGTAATAGGTAGCCACATAGGATGTGTAATACCGTCAATAGTTACTTTACTATGAACGGATGCAGTTCCGTCCGGATAAATCAAACAGTCCATTTCGCCGTGCACCGGATTGTCAAAAGTTAAAAACTCATACTGAACATCAGGACAATTATCATTGACTGTTTGCCACATATCAGTCCAACTTGCGTAATCAAAATCTCCTTTTTTCTTTTTTGGTACAGGCAAAGAATTTAATTTTTGCCATACACTTTCTTTACTAGCCATTATGCTACCTCCTCTAATTCATCATCTGAAAACCACTCTGCAACTTGAGAGCAATCTATATCTCTCTTTAATTGAAATAGCTTTACTGTTCCGTCAGGATTTTTGAGTTCGTTACCTTCATCATCCAATTTATAGAATTGTAAATCCCATATTGCTATACCGTACATTTTTCATCCCCTTCCATATCAATAATCAAATGGTCTTTCATCCATTCTTTGTTTACCCCGTCTTTTTCAAGCTTATCTTTAATAGCTTGCTCTAAGGTTTTCTTATCCATTATCTGCTCCTTTATTGGTTAATAAATCTAGTAGTTCAATCTTGTCTGCTTTGACAAAATCTTTCTTGTTCGTTGTATGTTCTATGTCTAAACCTTTGTATTTGAATCTGATAACTAACTTATCATTATCCTCTGTTAGTTTTGGGTTCAAGCCCCTACGTGATGAAGCTTGTATGAATCCTATTATTGCTCTCTCGTAAGTGTCTTGTTCTTCGTAATCAAGATACATTTTTTACTTCCTTATCTATTGAAGTTTCAATATTTGACCATTGTTCTACGGGATCATAGTTTTTATTTAACTTCCAAAACCTTAAAAGACTGTTGAACATATCTTTATGTTTCTCATGGGTATCATCCCAAATGTGACAAGCAATTAAACTTGTGTCCTCTCTGTCTATGAATATAGATACTCTCTCTGCCTTCTCATATCCACACCCTTGAGCGTAAGCTGATAATTGCATACCGTGTTCGTCATAGACTAATCTCTTAGGGTCTTTGCCCTTTAAATCATCTTTGGTCTTGAAGTCTATAAATATGCCCCTTTTAGAATATAGATCAATCTTGCCTCCATATCCCTCTTTAGCACAAAAAGAGTCTTCTGCTATCCATGTCTCTAAAGGGTAGTTATCGTCTAGCCAATCCATAATAGCTAGATAAGGCTCTGATTCTTTGCCTGACACAAAGCCTTGCTCTATCTCATAATGTATCTCACTTCCTCTCTCTGCTGACTTAGTGCCAACTAATTTAGAATGCTCTCTGCATCTACTAACATATTCGTCTATGGTTTCATCTGACTCTATGTTTAAAACCATTGTTGATTTTATAGCTTCAGTTATCTTCCACCTTTCTAGTGCCGGTTTTGAAGATACACCTATAATGCCTGTGACTGAAGGGACAAGTCCAAGCTTTCGTGCATCTGCTAATGTAGTGTTTCTTTCCTTACCGTTAGCACCTGTAATCTTATACATAGGCTCACCTTCTTGTGTATACCAATGCCCTGATTCTGAAGTGTGTTTATCTGTCATGCCTTATCCTTAAATTGTTTCATCTGTTCTTTAAGTGCTTTATCAATCATGTCTTCCATGCGATCTAAAATCTCTACGCATTCCTTGAGTAGTCTTATCATTTCCTGACAATTAGCATCTGCCTCCTCTACAAGCTTATTAATATCCTGTGCCATAATTACCGTTCCTCAATCCTAAATACTCGCAAGCCTTTGTCTTCAACAAAGGTCTTTACAGCAAATAGTTCTTGTTTATTAGAATTATTGAGGGCTTGAACACAGCGATAAACTTGCTGTCTTGAAGTGTCTGTATCTAAAAATTTATTAGGTATAAGAAAACTCTTACCTATATCCGTAGCTTCTAGCGTAGCCCTGATCTTTCCTTTAGGTCTACCTCTAGTTTCTTCCGGCATAGGAACATTTTCTATTTTGAATATATCCATACGTCCTCTAAGGTTTCTTTTTGACATTCAGCAGAAGACTTACAGGCATAGTGAGAATCGTTTATATCTTTAAAGTTCTCTCCACATACCCAACATACCAAGTGAGGTACATCATCTTGTACTAATTTAGCCATTAATTTTGTTATCGTAAAAATCTATTGTTGAATTTTATTGCAGATAGGATTATATTGTCAACATAATAATTTTCGTACCAAACGACATAATTATTTTAGGAGAGCAAAAAATTAAAAACGGAATCTCAGAACAAGCTGAATATGAATTGCAACTAGCGGTGTTAACACAGGCTATAAGAGATTGTGTATCTGTAGACTATGGCACACAGTCTAGGGCTATTGAATGGTTTATCTCAGAAGACTTTACTGATTTTTGCGAAGAGATTGGATTGGATGTGTATACTCTTAGAGAGTCTATGCTTTCATTAGCAACAACTCCTAGTGCCTTGTTAAAGAAGAATGCCGAAGACACTATATCTAGTCTAAGGGCTTCTTTTTGGCAAAAGAAAACCCGTTGAAGTAACGGGTTTTTGTTGGTGGGTTCTAGTATATAACTAGCTAGTTATAAACTAGATAGTATAAATAT
>VMHT01074097.1_pt1 | contig 21380 bp, 31 predicted proteins | sample 4693611 | NCBI WGS metagenome assembly VMHT01 (sample SAMN12280063, study PRJNA550983) | marine metagenome | isolation source: seawater sampled from same location over 5 years 0.02-0.2 micron viral filtrate | place: USA: collected off the coast of southern California halfway between the port... ...
GGCCAGTCTCTTAGTGCCTGACGATACGTGAGAATGGCATCAGCGTTTGGATAGTCGGATACTGTAGCTGCTATGTCTGTGCGAGTTAGTTCCATGTCACGCCACATGCGGGCTTCTTCTGCCGCTGTAGGTTCTACAGGTGTAGGGGCTACCCAAAGCTCATAGTGTTCAAAGTTAGCTTCAACAAACTCAGCACTAGCTTTTATAGTGTTTGTGACGTTGCCGTCAGCATCTTTAATTATGTATTTCATTTTATTCTCCTTATGCTGGTAGGTACTGAATGATTACAATGCCGTCACCGCCATTACCACCGTGAGCATAACCTGCGCTTGCAGCATTTATACACCCCCCACCGCCACCACCTATACCAGCATCACCCCCAGTAGCCCAGTGATTTACGCCACTACCCGCAGCTAAATACTTACTACCTCCTGCTAAAAACTCTCCTCGACCAGTCGGGCTATAATTAAAAACCCCGTAAGAACTACTAGCGTCTGTTTGAGACAAGAATGCCATGCCGCCCCTGCCACCGAAAATATAGCCATGACCTATATGGCTTTTTGGCCCAATCAAATCGCAATCACCGCCTCTGTAACCTCTTTGATTAGTTCCGTTACCTCCAGAATTACCAGTGCCAGTTAAACCAACTGCACCGCCACCATAACTGTTTCCTGCTCCACCAGTATTATTTACATTGCCGTTGGCTGCTGTGCCTCCTGCTCCTGCATTATACTGCTGGCCTCCTGTTGCCCCATTAGCTGTAAGGGTGCTTGATAATCCTGTTCCTGCAACTGTACTGTTTCCACCGTTAGAGCCTTGACCGCTGTTACTAGAACCTTGACCGCCTTGCCCTCCGCTTCCAACAACAACAGTAAAAGACCCTGAAGTAGTTACAGCTAAAGATGTTTTTTTACAATAGCCCCCAGCACCCCCGCCCGCAGCATTTGCATTATCAGAAGCACCACCACCACCAGCACCGACAACATGAATACAAATGTTTCCATCAGCGGGTGGAACCCAAGTCTGTGATGAAGTTAACACTATGTTTACTGGTAGAGAACCGCCTCCACCTGCTCCTAATGGGATAGCCATCTATAGCTCCTTCCAACCAATTGTTGAATCTACGTACACAAGACTTGCACCAGCGTCTGCCGCCAGTGAACCATCGTCTGCTGTACTGTTTATGTTCGAGCCATTACGACCCACGGTTACTGTGCCTGTGCCAGCGTTCTTGATGAAAACTACGTTACCCGCACTAGGGCTTGCAGGCAGAGTGATTGTCACTGCACTACTTGAGTTGACGATTAGCTGGTCACGGGTAACTGCGGTATAAGCCCCAGTCTTGATAGCAAAGTCATTAAAGGCTCCGCCTGCTCCAGCGGCTAACTTGGCAGAAGTGATTGATCCATCAAGAATAACCGAAGATGTAATTTGTGTTACTGCCATATTATTCTCCTAATACGGGTCTTGTATTTGGAAAGTCGTCAGTAGCTGGCCAGTCACGTAAGGCAGTCCTGTAGATCAGGATATTGTCACGATTTGGCCAGTCTGGGGTTTGCGAAGCTTGGTCTGTTGCTACAAGCTCACTGTCTCTCCATCTACGAGCTTCAGCTTCTTTTGCTTGAGCTAGTTGCTCTGTGGTTAATTCGTCATCAACTATCTCGTAGTGATCGTAGTTGGCAGAAACAAAATCTGCTTCGGCTACAATAGTGTTGATTACACTACCGCCTACTCCATCTAGTATTTTAAAAATGCTCATATCAGTTTTCCTTATGCGTAGGCTGTGTAGTGAATAATAACAAGGCCGTCACCGCCATAACCAGCCGCCCCTGAATAGGCGTTACCAGTGCCAAAAAAGAAACCGCCTCCCCCTCCGCCACAGCCGCCATTTCCAGTAGCCTTACCAGCTAGATTAGTAGACATAGATGCCGTAGCGGTTCCGCCTCCACCTGCGAAAGCGCCACCAAAGCCCCCTGAAAAGCGGGTTGACGACGTACTGCCACCAAAACCACCGCCACCGCAACCCCAAGAAGGCTGAGTGTTACCAACAGATTCAAAAAACCTGTTGTCATTTTCATGGTTGGTAATTGTCCTCGTTCCTCCAGCATTTGTTGCTGAGTATGAAGGCGTATTACTACCAATGCCAGCAACTCCGTATCGCGCCCCTATTAAGGTTGCATCTCTAAATTCAAAACTCTTGTAGTCGGCATGTCCGAGGTAAGTAGCCCCGTGGTACACATTAAGGTTACTGAGCCAATTTAATGCCGCGTAATTCGCGCCTCCACCGTTTCCACCCCATGCGGCATCAGGGGTTCCGCTTGCTATCTTGCCTCCGCCGTTACCGCCAATGCCTGCACCTCCTGTTCCAAATACGGCCGCGTTGTTTGCGCCACTAAGGTAGTCACCTCCGTTATAACCCGTTGCGCTTTTTATAGCGACAGCGCCACCGCCTGTTGCTACTCGTACTGCCGCATTGCCTAAGCTACCAGCTACGTTGCCACCCCGTCCTCCTGTGCGGTTGTAATCTCCATTAGAAGCCGTGCCTCCTGCACCGCCGTTTACACCTGAATTGCCTTCTCCGCTGACAAAGCCACCAGCAGCTCCACCGTTAGCAGTAAGCGTGGCTGATAGGCCAGTACCAGATACAGTGGAATTACCGCCAGCTACACCAGCTTGATCGCGCGTGTTGTTGTATGGAGCAACACCACCTGCGCCTATAGTCACGGTAAACGAGCCTGAAGTGGTAACGTCTAAAGACTCTTTAAGGCAAAGCCCGCCAGCGCCTCCGCCAGTCGCCATGCCGTTGTCTGTACCTCCATGACGCTTACCGCCTGATCCACCAGCGCCTACAACGTATATAGAAACTGTGCCGTTTCTAGGAGGAACCCAAGTCTGAGACTGATTTAAAACGATTTCCTCAAGAACGCCGCCATAAAGACCGCCACCGCCGCCGCCACCTATAAAATCTGAAAAATTACTCATGACATCGCCCACCCTACTGTAGAATTTGTATATATGAATTGAATTGAGAGATATGCTTTATCTAATGTCATGTTAGACGCGCTACTCATAATGTTTGATCCGTTTCGCCCTACTACTGTGTCTGTGAAGTTACCTACAGTTATTAACACCCGTTGCCCTATAGAAGGAGAAGCAGGTAAAGTAATAGTTCGACTAGCCGTATCTACGTACACATGTGTGTTTACTGTAGCAGTTATGTTACTACTTGTAACTACTGTGGTTATTCCTACAGCTATAGGGTCAGAAGCTATTGCGGCTGCTCCTACGGCATCATCTGCGATAGCGGCTGCAACTACTGCGTCGTCAGCGATCTTGGCGGCAGTAACTGCATCATCTGCTATCTTAGCCGTTGTAACCGCGCTATTTACTATCTTAGCCGTTGTGACGGTGTTGTTATCAGGGGTACCTATACTTACGCTAACGCCCTGAGAAGCCATTACCTCGACAGCTACACCGTTTGCGGGAGCCGTACTAAAAGTAATAGTAGTTCCAGATACTGTGTAGTTGCTTTTAGACTGATACACACCGTCAAAGTAAGCGTCAGTGTTGTTCTCTACTGATTGAGATGACAGAGTAAACGCTGTTGTAGAGCCATTACCTGTAAACTGACTAAGGGAGAACGTAGTTGGAGCCTCTGCGGGGGCTACTGTAGCCGCTGTAACTTCGATAGCCGCATTGTTTGCTGGAGCGGCTGAGAACGTTATAACGTCGTTAGCAACGGAGTATGCCGTTTTGTTCTGGTAAACACCGTCAATATATACAAGCGTGTTAGCTTCTACTGGTGAAGAAGACATAGTAAAGGCAGTTGTAGAGCCATTACCTGTAAACTGATTAAGGAGTAACTCAGCAGCACCGCCGCCGATTTCGCCCCATTCTGTCGTGTAACCCTCAAACTTACCTAGCGTAGAGTTGTATCGAAACTGACCTGCGCCGTTTGCTGGTCGTTGAGCTGTAGTACCCACCGACACTTGGACTGCGGAAGTACCTGTAGCGGCTAGGGCAGTACCGGAAGCTGTACCTACTACAGAAATACCTGCGCTGTTTACATCCAGTCGTTTAGTACCGCCAGTAGTAACACTTACCGTATCAGCAGCGCCAAAGTAAATACCTGTGTTAGTGTCGCCAGTGTTTGTGAGAGAGGGTGCGCCCTCTGCACCGTCAGGTAGCACAAGCTCATCGTTAGTAGATACTACAATGTTCGTACCCCCCGTAGTGTTACCAAGGGCAAGGACTTCTGCTAATGTATCTGCGGCACCTACTTGAGAGTCTACATATGCTTTAATAGACTGTTGAGTGGCGAGAGACACGGCGCTGTTTGAAGCCATGTTGTCTTCGTCTAGTACCGCTGTTACTACAGTGCTAGTACCTAACTGCAAAGAAGTAGTGCTAGTTACCGCTTCGACTACGTTAGTTCCATCGCAGAACAAGAACATAGTGCGTCCGTTAGGGACAAGAATCCCCGAACCACCGGATGTTTTAAGCGTTACGCTCTGCCCAGCGGCATTCTTTACGATATATATTTTAGTGGCTGTGGGACATACTACGGTTCCTGCGCCAGTTAGCTGAGTGTTTGTGTCGGTAAACTCTAGCATCGCACATCTTGATTCGGAAGTAGTCCCGTTTGCGCTAGTTAGCGTATGGGAGTTCCCAGACCACGTATTGATTACCGCGCGGCCTGCGACAGCTTGCTCCACCATAGAGGTAATATTATTGTTTACTACATCACCCCAAGAACCACTAAGCTCGCCTTGAACTGGTAGTGCAAGTTTAAGTATTGAAGTATATTGCGTTGTCATTTAATTGGCCTCATGCGGCTATTATGTTTGTCCAGTTAGGGTTCTGTGCGTCATTTACATTTCCCCAGCTTGTGTTCTGTGCATCGTTTACATTTCCCCAGCTTGGGTTCTGTGTGGTACTAACTAGCCCCCACATGTTTACAGTACTTATATATCCTACAGCAGAAACACCCGTTACTGATACTATCTTAGGTATTCTAACATCTACAGTGCCTAGGGTTACAGTACCCTCAACTCCTGTCACTGGTACTGTCTGCCCAAAGGATACAAATACAGTTCCTAGGGAGGCCGTTCCCACCAATCCTGTAACAGGTACTACTTTAGGCAGTCTAGCTATCACCGTACCTAATGAGGCCGTTCCCGATACCCCCGTAGCTCCCGCTACTGCTTTAGCTTGTACTGCCACCGTGCCTGTTGAGGCCGTTCCCGCCAACCCTGTAACGGGCACTACTTTAGGTATTCTTACTATTACTGTGCCTAGTGAGGCCGTTCCCGATACTCCAGTAACCGTAAATGCTGCCTTACCTACTACTGCTACACTTCCTACGGCAGTAGTGCCTGTAAGTCCTGTTTCGATGACAACAGAGTCAGCATCGGTTGTAACAGTGCCCAGAGTAGCTGTGCCTACTACTCCAGTAACGGATACCGTAATACCCGCTAGTATAGTGACTGAGCCTACCGCTGTGGTTCCCGCTACTCCATCAGGCACTACTGCGGTTAGATCAGTACCCCAAGAGGTTTGCCCCCATGCGCCGTTACCCCATCCAGAGTATGTAACAGAAGACGGCATCCTCTAGCGCCTTATGCTATACGTACAATAGCATTGGTAGCGTCGCCAGCAGGGAACTGCACCGTAAAGTCGCCCGAAGTAGACGTTTTGTCCGCTCCAAAATCTAGTACCGCGACAGCGGGATTACCGCCGCCTGATTTGTAGATAAGTGCGCCACGAGCAGTGATAGTAGCGTTAGGCCATACAGCGTCACCAAAATCTAGGAAAGCGGTAGTACCACTACCCCCATTTGTAGGGTTCGTGCTTATGGTCAAAGAGTAACCGCCAGTAGTGTATCCATTACCGTTAGCTACCTCGTTAGTTGTAGCGTAAGCGGTAGTGCTTGCGCCTAGTGTAGCACTGCTCGTATATAGTGCTATCTTAAAAGTTTGTCCTGTGTTACTACTAAAGTCCATCTCTCCGTCTAACAGAGCGATTTTAAAAGAAGTACACATTGCCTGCGATATAGCCATTTTTTAATTCCTCAAGTAACTGAAGTTCTGAATTGCCCAGAACGATATGCATCTTCACGTAATTTACCATCGCCAAGATTTTCTAACTGTTTCATAGCTAACAAATACATATTAGTGTAGTTAGCTACTAGGTCTTGCTCGCCTTTCATGAAGCGTATTGCCTCTACTAATGCGCCGTTTAGTAGCGCGGAGTCGAACTCCTCTCCTAACCACGTAGTGCCCGCAGTAACTATAGACTCTGGGTAATACCCGTAGTGTAACTCCATGCTGTACGCGGAGTTTGGAGTTGGCCCTAAAATAAAAGAGTTGTCATCAAAATACGCGTAGTGTTTAGGTGCCCCCGTACTCGCGGGGTTTGGGTACGCCTCTCGCATAAAATTAACGTCTTTGTTAAGCAAGAAAGTGTACACCCCGTTAGCGTCTATAACTGCTAGAGAGTAAGCCCATAAAAAGTCAGAAGGCGTACTTAGGTACTTGTTACCGTTGGTTAGCGTACCAGTAACATTCTTTCGTAGCGCAGGTATTTGAACTGAGTTATATATCTTCTGCTCTGCCTGCTGCGTAAACATAGCAAGTTGGTCATCTGTAAAGGAGGTTTCACAAATGTCTTGGATATTAGCTTTCAGTTCAGTGTAATTCATATATTACGCCATCGGGCCGCGGGCATATAAACCCTTAGTTGCGCAGCCGGTACCACGAACCTTGACTTTACCGCCTTCAGAATAGGCATTGGTCACCTTTTTACCAGTTCGAGCGGCTTCTTTCTTGGCTGCTGCTTTACCTTTAGCGTCGTAGCTAAAGTGTTTATTTCCTACTTTTGGCATCTTAATGCTCCTATGCGGTAGTTACAGTAACTTGTCCTATACTACCATTTATTAACAACACATTTGGGGTTAACTCAAACGGGTCAGCCCCACCACCTACAGGATTCCATCCCCACTGTATAACTCTACTACTAGTTACCCCTGCGTCCCCTAGACTTTGGTCTGGACGGGGGTCACGTAACGCTTGTGGGTCATGTACTGGAAACTCACCCAACATGTTTTGAGGCTGATCTTCGTTCCAACACTCAGGACATGCTTTAATATTAGTGTCTATATTCTTTACAACTAGACTTTTCAAATCTTTTAGTTTGTACTGAAACCCGCATATATCACATAAAGCAATAGCTTTCTTACTGGAAGCGAACTGCGTGCCCATACTTATACATACCCTATACGCGGGGTAAATCTAGCCGAAGTCTTCTCTCTATCTTCTCCTGCGGCCATCTGAAACTGCTCATCATATATGGCTTTTAGCATAGGCACTCGTTCCGCCATTTCAGGCAACTTCATGGCTATATAGTACGCTAATCCCGCTACTAAACATGGAAAGAATCTAAAATTCATGTCCGCTGTCTCTACTCCACTACCAGCGTCCTGTATACGCCTCATACGCCAGTAGTACAGTACGTAGTCATTAGTGTCGGGTATAGGCCAAACGTTAACTTTAGGAGCGTCGCGAAGCCGCTCTATATACAACTGTATTGGCCTGCCCTGTGTTAACTTGTTAGGGATGGACGCATAAGTACTTACACTAATACGACTTATACTTAGGTCAGTTTGTGTAGCTGCGTTACCGTTACCCGTACGTATCTGGTGTTCTAACAAGTCAATAGTATCCGCGGGCAAGTCGTACGGGGTAGTCTGTCCTTTGACCAAGTTAATGGTGCCTTCGTCTATAGTCCACATGTTAATGCCACGATTCTGCCACTCAATAGTAAGCAGGTTCATGGAACGTCTCGCGGTACGAAGATCATATCCAGAACGCATTTCACGGCCCGCACGCTCAAAGGCTTCTTCGGCTATTTCCGTGAAGTCCATGTTAAATGCTGTAGTGCCTGATGTAGCCATTATTTCTTTCTCCGCTTAGTAGCTGATACTCGCCTAGGCTTACCTGCTGGCTGACCTAATCTTTTCTTTTCCGCTACCTTCTTCGCTTTCTCGGCGCTGGACATCTCACCAGAAGTCTTGGGGGTTTTCTCAGATACGCGTTTAGAAGGACGGCAGTAAGGCGTACCTCTACTCTCCCCCTTCTTTCTGCCACAAGCCTTGCCAGTACGAACGTCCTTCCAGTCTTCTTGGAACCAACGCTTCAATGCGGCTCCTTTGGCTGTCTTACGTACCTTACCGCCAGACTTGTAATACGCACGCATTACTTACCAGCCTTTTTCTTCCGACACTTAGCAATAGCTCCCGATGCATAAGCTGACGGGAACACTTTATACTGCCTTTTGACCTTTTTATAGCACGCGTCTTTTACAGTGCCCCCTTCTTTCATCTTTCGGGGTTTACTGCCACAACCGCAATCGCTCTTCTTGTAGTAGCGCCGCATTACGCACCTTTCATTTTGACCATCTTGCAGCCTCTACCACCACGAGCCATACCGCAGCCGCGAACCTTGCCGCCAGCTTTCATCTTGCCTTTGCCATCCGCAGCGTAAAAAGGAACTTTCTTACCGCCTTTTTCTACCATGTCTAGCTTACCGCCAGCTTTATACTTCTTAGCCATGCCACCAGCCATCATTTTCTTAGCGGGTTTCTTCTTGGCTTCCTTAGCTTTTTTCTCTTCGGGGGTCATATTCAGGTTCTGCATCATAGCTGCTTTCGTACGGGCGGCTTTTTGCTCGGGAGTCATGTTGTCAAACTCTTTTTTAGAAGGTACTTTTGGGGTATTCATCTTGTCCATCGTGCTATTCTCCTAACATTTCCATCGTTTCCTAGCTTGCCGTAACCTTGAATTAGGGTCTTTAGCCGCTTTAGGAAACTTTTTCATTTGTCCAGCGGAACGAGCGCAGTAAGACTTACGCCTACTTGCCCGCTTGCCAGTTGGTTTATCCTCGGTAACCGCAGTCTTTAACTTAGAGCCGGGATTATTCTTCCTGTACTTAGCTACACCTTTAGCGGTCATACCCGCGCCGGATTTAGTAGGGCGTTTATCGCCACTACTGATGGACATACCTTTCATGCCCACTCCGCCGCCTTTCTTGTAGTACCTACGCATTAACTATAGAACACTGTAATAGCGGTGATATTGGTAAAAGCAGTAATATAAACATCATCCTGAAAGCGCACCCCATAGTCGGGTATGTTAACGGAATGAGAGTCATTTGCCTCAAAGTCAATATCTAATAGGGTGGCTCCGCCGTTACCGTTGGTAATAGTAAGTCGCCCCGCACCAGAGTTGTTAGTCAGCACTTGTACTTGTCTTACTCGCGCTGGCCCTACACCTACCGAGCCTGCGCCAGTAATCCGCTTTGCGGAAACATCAGAACTAGACATAGATGCCTCCTATTAAGAAAGAGCCGCGCCTACAGCGGTTACCCAAGCAGCGCCAGTATTAATCACGATGCAGTATTCGTCGTTACCGCCACCGTTATCGCTGACCATGTATGCAGTGCCTACAGCAACGTCAGCAAAAGCTGGCAGATTAGCGGTAGTTACTACAGGGATTTGAAAGCCATTATCCGAACGGACTGGGCCTGAAAAAGTGGTTTTAGCCATTATAAAGTTCTCACATGTGAGTTAAGGAGAATCTGTCTACATGTCGTCAGTCGGGTCTGTCAGATTCACCGGATTGTTTCCCGATATAACAGAACATATCACAGTGTGTGTATTTAAGTCAACAATAAAAAAGGGGGCCGAAGCCCCCTTAGTACAGCATGTTACTACGCTGTTAAGCGCCGGGCGATCCGAAGATGCCCAGAGGATCAGATACGCCAAACGAGTAGCGTTCACGAGCCTTGTAGCGGCTGTTACCAGTATCGAAATCAGCATCCATAGAGGTAGCCATTGGGCTACGTACGAAGTGCTTCAAACCATTTGGCACATCAGTCATCATAAACCAAGCGTCAGTGTCAGTCAGGTAGTGATTGACTGCATACCCGCCGGGTACAGCGCCGTTGCTCATAATGGCGTTGATGTCGTTGTCAGCAGTTCCTACACGACCTTCAGTCTCAAGCAAACGAGTTGCAACAAACTGTAAGGAAGGTGGGATAACTAGCTTCTTAGGCTTGGCCGCGATCAGAAGACCACGCTCATCAGTGTAGCCTGCTACCTGAATGATAGACGCTTCCAAAGAAGTTTCGTTAAGGTCAGCCGCAACAGCAGGGCGGTTGGAGTTGTTACCACCGCTAACCAACGGGTGAGTAGTAGAACATAGAGTCTGTCCATCACCGTAAGTGCTGCCAGCAGCAAAAGCATTGTTCAGGATGTCCGCTGCTTTAACCTGCTTAGTGTACGCCATAGCGCGAGCCAATGCTTTGGTATAACGAGATGACAGAGAGTCATACAAGTTATCTTCAATCGCTTCTTCAGTGATTGAGAAACCCATTGCAACGGTTTCGTGCGTGTAACGTGCAGTCCATGCTTCTTGAGCATTGTCATACTCAATTGCAGAACCTTCCGCCTTAGTTGGGGCAGAGCCAAAACCAGACAGTTTAGTTTCTTCCTCGAAGGAACGATCAGAGGTTTCAGTCTCGAAAATCTCTTTATGCTCTTCGCCGTATTTCGCGTACTCCAGACCGAATAATGCGTTTAGTCCGGGGAGTAGCTCTTTGAGTAATTGACTTCTTGAAATAGCCATCTAGTTATTCTCCTACGATGCCGGTACCCATTTGATGGTACGGTAGGTTAAATTTAACCAAGACATCAGTCTTAGCGTCGCCAATAGCAGAACCAGTTTTAGTTACAAAACCAATTACTTTGAACGCCTTAGTTGCAGTCGCAGTAGTAGCGTCGATTGCAATGTTAGACTTGCCAGTGGCAGTGTTTACAGAAGTTGTAGCGTTCTGTGCGCCAGTTAGAGGAGCATTGTGGCCAAGAGCAGTCTGAGCAATAGCGCCGTCAGCTTGTACTTGGAAAGTTACACTCGGATCAGTTACTACATAAGCAGTAGCGTTAGCAGTGCCTGAAGGGTAGTACTGAGCAAAGATCAACTGACCTTCAGCATTGATGTATTCACAACCAACAAACACACCTAGAGCACCGATACCGTTGCCGCCAAGATTGTTAGTAGTTGCGTCTGCGCCAGTGCCAGAAGCTAGTTGTACGTATCCTGCGTTTAGTTCAACAATAGAACCATAGCCGATGTTTTGAGCTACGCCAGCAGGAGTAATAAGAAAAGCGTCACGGGCACCAGCATAAGGTGTACCGTCAGCTTTACGTACGGGAACAAACCCGTATGGAGAGGCTGTAGTTGCCATTTATTTCACCTATTAAATTAGTTTAAGTTCCGTTACCAAAGGTAACTTTTGACCTACGGTCGTTAAATAACGGCATCCGTGGGTCGTTCTCTCGCATTAGGCTGTTGTCTACAGATTGCATTTGCGCCTTACTCTGATCTCTGTAGTACGTATTGCGCTCGTCAACCATTTCGACAGGAGCTTTACATAGCATTAGACCGCCGATTATCAAGTTGTCTTTGAACTTTTCGTTCTCAATAGACACAAGAGTAATCTCTGGGTGATCCGATGCTTTTACTGGCTCCCAACCTTCGCGTAATTTGGAGGATACGTTAGTGGCATCAACAGTGCCTTGCGTGCTTACACGAATCCAGCGAAATGCATAGCCCGGCTCGGGTGTAGGAGAAGGTAATACTTCTGGCCTAGTCCAAGCTGCTTTGCGGGCCGTTTTTTCACGGGTTACTTCTTCACGTTTAATTCTGTTCTCAGCCATCATACTTTCCTCATCTCTTCTGCAACCTTTTTGGCGTATAAATCAAGGGGTACTCCAAGTTTCTTAGCGATAGCCACCTGTGTTTGCGTTAACCTAATTTTCTTAGGTGCTGTGCTCCGCGTAGCGGGTGCAACCACATTAGACTGCTTTTTGCTTGGTTTCTCCTCTAATTCTTCAATTTCCCCAAATTCTTCAGGGAAGGTATTTCGCATACGAGCATTAATAGTCTCGTAGTATTCATCACTAGTGGTGTCCACACCTTGCTTAACCAGCTTACTGTGTACACCCATAGCATAAGCTGTCATCTCGTCATCTGAACCAAACCAAGAATTTTCATTTGCCCATTCGGACGCTTTGGTATCTGGTTGAGTCGGAGCTTCTTGAGGTATTTGTACAGGAACTTCAGCTTCTTGTAAAGGTTCGGGGCTAAAATCACCTAACTTATCGGCCTTTATCTTGGCATTGGTTATCTTTTCTTGCGCCTCGACCAATTTATCTGCGTCTCCAGCCTCATACGCCATCTTGTATGCGCGTTTAGCGGAAAGCATTTCAATTGCTGAATTTTTCTTAGCTTGCTCCAGTAAGGCTGCTTGATTCTTCTCTACGCTATTTTTTAACTTGCTATTCTCTTCAACAAGCGACTTAGCGTAGTTCTCAAACTCTGCTCGCTCACGGTGCGCTGCTTCTTTAGCGCGTCTTTCATCGTGATACCCTTTACTAAAGTGCTGGATTCTTTTACGCACCTTATCCGAGTAGTCTTCTAACTCTTCATCAGTAAGGTCTTCAGGAGGCTTAGATGCTTTGCGGCCTCTGTCTGCTTTAGGCGTGTCGTCTACAACTTCGACTTCAACTTCTTTTTCCTGCTTGGCAGGTTCTGGTTCTGGTTCTGGTTCGGGGGTCGCCTTGCCAGATATGTCAATCTCTATAGCACTAGAGTCTTCTATTTCTATACCTTTGTCCTCTTGCTCGTCAGGGAAGGTATACTCAACTTTTTGAAATCCCATTATCTACTCCTCACACTCGTGTAACGCCACGAGGATCGCTTACTACTGCTTCAATTGAGTCATCATTCATTAAACGATACTCAACACCACCTACTTTAAAACGCGTGCCAGTATTGGCACGGAACATTACGTAGTCCCCAGACTTACACCAAGCTCCGGTAGGGAAACGGTCGTTGTCAGAATACGCTTGATCTCCCATGTCGAGCACAAGCCCAATGGTAGACATGATGTATTCGTTGTGGATTTCCTTACTAGACTTGATTATGCCACTTTCACCATACGTATCTTCTACTTCCGGCATGGCTACTAGGACACGATACCCTACAGGAGTGGGGATTTGGTGCTCTAGTTCTTCTTCGTTCTCTGCTTCTTTTGGTACTATTGTTAGATCAGTCATTGTCGTCTTCCAAATAATTACGCGAGAGGTCATTTGTATGATTAAGACAGGAAGTGAGACCTCGTAGCATTCCTGTTATTTCTTTGTATTGGGCGAAGTCTTTAGCTCCTCCATTACCTAGAAATTCTTGTGCAGAAGAGATGTCCTCTTCGATTTTGTTTCGTAGCACGTCAAAGACGGTTTTAGCCATGATTTATTCCTTCGGTTTGTTTTTGGCCTCTCTTAGTAAGTCGAGGTCAAGTTTGGTATTAGCTGTTCTCCTGTCGGCAGCTAGTTTCGCGCCCGCTTTCTGGGCGTCTATCTGCAACTCTTGTCTTTCGATTTCGAGTTGTTGCTGATCTACGGCTACATCAGCTTGGTCTTTTTGCATCTTACGCTGTAGTTCAGCTTGCTTGAGTTGCGCGTCCATCTGGTCTTTCTGAGCCTTACGCTGTACGTCTTGCTGTTTGACCTGCAACTCTGCTTGTTGTAACTGAATAACGGGGTCTTGCTGTTTTTGTTGCGCCGCTTTCTGTGCTGCTTCCTGCTGATGTTGTTGAGTAAGCTGCTTGCCGCCTTCTGATATGAGGCGTGACAACTGAACTTCGATCTCTTCAGGCAGCTCTTCGTTCGGTGGGGGTAGTGCCACACCGAGCTTCTCTTCCATCTGTTTGCGGTATCTGAACCCTAGGTGCTCTGCTATGTGCGCTTGCAGTGCAGCCATTATCTGCTGTGCCTGCGGGTTTTGACCTATAGTCTGAGCAATCATGGGGTCTTGCATAAACGACTGGTGCGCCGCTATGTGAGCTTCGTGGTCTTGAGTTAGGAACGCTTTTATGGGGGTACCTGTTAGCGCGTTCATGTTTTCGCTTACGGGATCAGTAGGTCTCACGTCATCTTCCGTAGGTACTAGCTTGTCAGCGTTCTTTACGCCGAGCACTTCAATCATCTGACGATGTAATTGAGGTAGGTTGTATATCTGAGGTGCCTGTTGCGACATCTGCAACACGGCTTGGTACTGTACGACTCGTTGAGCCATTGTAGAACTGTTAGGGTCACTAACAGGGATAACGTCTACCATAGCGTAGTCCGCTTGACGTGCAGCTACTTCGCCTCTATTAGGCTGGTAATCGTATTCTACTGATGCTTCTTCGGCCATTATAGCTTTGAGCATCTTAAACTCTAGCTTCATAGCGTAATGAACGCGTGCCTGTACTGCGGCCATTGGTTTTAGCGTCCGCTCTAGCAGTGCTAGGGTAGTACCTACTGGGGCGTTAGCCGACATGTCAGATATATTCATGTCACTGATAGCCCCTAGCCTACGGCCTTCAGTAGTGATCTGGTTAAGCAGGGCTAGCAAGGTTTGGCTAGGCTCTTTATAAGGTAGAGGCATAATGTTTTCTTTTATGCTACCTGATGGCACGTCTACGTCCTTAAACTCGCCCGGTTCGATAGGAGTGTCATCACCTTTTATGCGTAGGCCACGAGACTTCAGACCCCCCGGAAGATTAGACAGCGTACCAGCGTCTACCAATTGACGTATTATAGATGTTCCTGCTTTAGCGTACCCTCCTACTATATGTATGAGTCCGAGGCCGTAGAAGCCAAATCCGGGCACATATACGTAATGTACGAAATGCTGACGCTTTAGAGTGAGCATGTCATCTTCGTTCCAGTTACGGCGGATAGCCAGTATCTCTTCAGTACCACGCTCTATAGTAACGATGTAGGGTTTTGCAATACCGTCTTCATCATCCACTCCCTCAATGATAAGGTCTGCATGAATCTCGTATATAGTGTAGCGATCATCATCAGTGATGTCGTATCCACCTTCTTCCGCCTTCTTCTCTTCGATGTCGGTGTGGAAGGGACGAGGCTCTCCTAGTTCTACTCCTGCGTAGAAACCGCTAACCTGTAACTTCATTACTTCGTTTTTAGTCTTACGCATTACATGGGTAACACGCTCGGCAGATTCTATGTTAGATGCTCCATAAGGCACGATAACGTCTTCTGCCGGAATATAGATAGCAGCCTGTCTACCCATATTGGGGTCAAAGTAAACCTTCTTAAAGGCCGATCCTGCAAGTCCTAGGCTATACAGCATTCTTTCGTGCTCTGGACGATACTCCACCATGTTCTCTGTAAGCTCATAGTTCATGTCCGCTTTTACACGTTCTGCTGCTTCTAACTTCTCTTTAGTCTCTTTACCTAGAACCTTTACCTTTACCGGCCCTTGAGCAGGAAAAGTCTCACTCATGGTCTCTGCTTGGAACCGTATAGCTGCTTCGGCTAGGACGGTAGAGTTCACGCCACATGCACCCTGCCAAGGAGTAGTACGCTCTTCGTACTTAAATCCTAGGATGTCTAGTCCTTTGACGTAGGTATCTGCCCAGTCTTTACGACTATCCACGTCCGCGTCTACCATACCTATCAACTCACCCGATAACTCGTTTAGGAGTCCTTCGTCAAGTGCTTCCACTAGGTTGGCATCAAACGCCATTAGATCGGTCTCGTTAGCATCGGGGATTAGTGTAATCTCCATACTACCGTCGGATAGAGTTACCATCTCAGGATCGACTATCTCAATAGACAAGTCTCCCTCAAGCACTTCAGCCTCTTCTACTTCTACGTCTTCTATGCCTTCTGGTGCGGCGTAGATACCTTTCTCAATTGCCATTTCGTAACCTCTTAGTAAAACCCGCTACCGCGATGTTTAAAATATTTAATGTCTTCTGGCTCATCAGTAGGTAGTCGTATAAATCCGCCTTGTCTGAACCGCATAAGTGCCATAACTGTGGAATCCACCAGATCGTCATGGCTCATAAACGGAAACCCAGCGATCTCTTCTACTACTTCCTCTGCCCACCTAGTCTGTGGAACCCACACTAGTCCAGACTGCACGATGTCTGACACAGAGTTTAAGCGTGCTAACTTGTCACCAGAGCCTCTATGAGGTGTGTACTCTTGCACGAGCAATCCCATACGTCGCATTTCTTGATACAACGCCACACCAGAACTCTTCTTCTCTACTATAAAAGCGTCCGGTTCCCACTCCGTGTACTGATCCATAGCTAGTTCTTTCAGCTCATGGAACTCCATACGCTCTTTTATGCTATTAAGCAAGATTATATTATACGCTGAAGTCTCCTCATTAAGGAACACCCCCCACGTAGTAAGTGCAGTATAGTCAGCACGGTTGTGTTTTTCTGCTGCGGAGTCCAAGGACATGATTATATATTCGCAGGCGGGGGGTCGTTCTTGATCCCACTCGTTCCACCACTCCCGTTTGACCAGTGCGGCCTCTTCAGCAGTGGGTTGTTGCTGATACTGGGCGTTCCACTGGAACGTAGGCATTGACGCCTTGGTACGTAGTAACGCCTCAAGGTCAAAGAACTCTGGCCACAGCGGTTTCTGTATGGGTTTACCTGTGTCTTTGTCGTCCACATCTAATATAGCGGGGAACTCTATGACCTCATACTGGTCAGCTCGCTCGTTCTGGGCCATGTCCTTTACAACACGCCCTGTTAGGTCGTCCATATGCCACCGTGTCTGGATAATAGCCACACTACCCCCCGGCATTAGGCGCGTACGGGCGCCGAACGTGAACCACTCGTATGCCTTCTCAAAGACAATAAAGTTACCGTTAATCACGTCTTGCTCAGAGTGAGGGTCATCTACAAGTAGTAAATGCGCACCACGGCCCGCTAGAGCCGATCCAACGCCACACGCGTAGTACTCCCCACCCATACTCGTACTCCAGCGTCCGGCTGATTTAGAGTCACTGGCGAGCTTTACTGTTGGGAAGATGTCTGCGTAGGCGTCACTGGCAATTATGTTTCGTACTTTACGTCCGAAGTCTACCGCCAAGTCAGTGGTGTGTGACACCATCATGACCTTCTTGTCAGGGTTACGCCCTAGATACCACGCAGGATAGAATATAGATACAAGCTGAGACTTACCGTGACGAGGCGGTATGTTTACACACGCCCTGTCTTTGTCTCCTCGCTCGATGGCCATTAGAAGGTCGGCCAACATGCGGTGATGCTTCCCAACTAGGTAGTCAGGCTGCATAAGTTTACAAAATTCTATTAAGTCGTCGTGTGCGGCCTTTACTGTACGCCGTTTGTCTAACTCATCGACAAGTCTCTCTATCTCCACCACCTCGTCAGTGCTGAACTCGTCTATGTTATCCAACATATGCTGGATTTCTTCTTGGGTAAACGCTTCGGAGGTGCTAGACGCAGTCATTTATTGTCACACCAGCGGTAGTTACCATGACTACTCGCGCCCCACAACTTAGAATAGGCTTATCTGTAGTGCTTTGTAACACTTCAGACGGCCCATTTATGGTTACAGAGTTACAATACGTGTTTTTCTTGCCTCGTTTTACTGTAATTACGGGTTCGTTCGTACCATTCTTGAGGTTGGCACGGATTTTGTGTTGGTTAACGTGAATATACGTCTTAGGCATCGTTACCTAACCCCAATTCTGTGTCTACATCCACAATTACTCCATCTAAAACAACTTCTTCAGGTGGATTTACCAGTTTTTCTAGCTTCTTACGTAGTTTTGCCTTCAAATCATCTGTTGACTGGTGTGTAACGGTAACTTCTGACTTCTCTGCGAACAGTCCTACGTCGGAAATCTTACCCAGTAACTCCAACGCTCGGATACGGACGCGTGGGTCGGGGTTCTCTGTCTCTAATATTAGCTTGTTCGTTACTAAGTGACGCACAGAAACGGCTGACTCCACTACAGAGGCACCAAATTCCGTGAGTATGTTGCCTGTAAGCACCAGTGAGGCTGGGGTCAGGTTAGCCATACGTTTGTTTGTTGCTTTCTTAGACGTTTTTTCAGGGTCGTCTGCATACGCTATGGCAAGTTTAGCCGCCACGTCTTCATCTTCTTTGCTGGGTCTAAGTTCTAGCCCGTGTTCTGCTAGCTCTAAGGCCGTCGTCTTCGCTGCTTGCGTGCGAACGTTCAAGTCCACCGCAGGATCGTCATCAAATAGCGGAACCCCTGTCTCGGGTTCGAGTTTAATCGTCATATTGTAGTCGCAGGTTGTTAAACCGGAGTGTCTTTGTACCATACTTGTTTACACAAGACAAGAAACAGTTACATACCATATGTGGTATGCCGTACATGACTACTATACATTTCTCAACATACCGATATCTGCATACAATAGCGCCTCTTTCAACCCCCTGCTTATCTGAGGTTACTTTGTGCTTGGTTTTACTGTATTTATTGTTTCGGCGTGTTTTGTCGTTGTTGTAGGGCTTGGTGTTATTGCCCTAGAGGATGGTCTTCCCTTCTAAAATTACGGAGGAGGTCTAGTCCCTCTTTCTCTGTCTCTTCTGTGAACTTGTTGGGGTGTATCTGTAAACCTTCCTTGCGCCCCAATTCCCTAGTAGGCATAACCAATACCTTCTGAATGTCTAAAGCAATGAACATATAGAAGTCCGCTATCTTTGTCGTACGTAAGTTGTAAGCGTATCTAGGGTAAGTACGTTTACCTCTTCTTATTAAGGTTGTGTTAGCGGCTTTTATTTGTAGGGTAAACATGTCCTCATTATACGACTGACACCATAGGTCTACGCCGGAACGGTCTACGTGGTGGCACTCTATGCCATACTTCTCTAATGCATACATGGCGAAAAACTCGCCTATCCTCCCTGTATGCCCCGTGTTATCTATCCTATCCTTTATATTACTCACGCCTTGCCTATACATTACCTAGCGAACGTACACCGTACAGTATAAAAAATTTTTTACAAGGGGACGGAAAAAGAGGTGGGGGGTGTTCCTATATAGAGGGGGTAGGGGTACCGAACTCAAAAAATAACGATTTATTTGTGGAAATTAGTAATATATAGAGCGGTGGGACTCCGTCCTGACAGCGCGGGTCATGGGGGCGGGGTAGGTATCGGATTCTGGCGATTCGTGGGTAAACCTACCAGATCGTCAATTGTTATAACATATGTTATAACTTTGTAAGCTATCTATTGTAAACACACCAGAACCTGTTAATATGTGAACCATCAAAGCCAATAACGGATTTGATTGGTTATCGCGGCACCATTACAAGCCCGCGCATTCTATAGGTAACAAAGTTATGTCAAATGTAAATGAAGCAAAAGCAATCCCAACCCGTTTTACTCCCGAAGTAGAGAAGGCGATCACTGGCCTTACTAAGGGGGCTGAGGCTCTAGGGCTTAAAACAGTAAGCGCGATCGATACGCTGAGAGCGGCGGGTATCAAGTCAACCGACTTTATTAGCCCGAAAACGGAGGGATCAACAGCAACCCCCGAATTGAACGCGGCATTCAAGGCGGCGATTGTTAAGGGACTATCAGCGGCCAAGCGCAAACTACTGACCGCCCCAGCTAAGTCGCTGTCTGACAGTGATAAGGCCAAGCGCAAAATAGTCCAGCAGTCTATCGGGGCTTATATGGCCGCATTCAAGCGCGATCTATTTGCAAGGGAGCCTGAGGGCATAGCCAAAGCCAAAGCCAAGAAGGAATCCGGTAGGGCGGCACAACAGCCCACCGGCCAAGCTAAGGCGGCAGGTTCAGCGGCCAAGGTACTGGAGTCACTACAACAGGCGGCCAAAAGAGCGCAGGCAATTGAGGCGCCGGAGTTTGATGTAGTGGCACTGGTTGATCTGTTAGCTAAGGCTCAACAGATTGTAGTTAAACACTAATCACCCACGGCCAAGGATGGCCACTCTCACTGGAGTAAGTTATGACAAAAAATGAAATCACGAACACAATACTAGAAGCGCTGGCTCTGATTTTTCTAATCCCTGCTGGTGCTGTTCTACTCACAATCCTCTGGGTACTGATACAAGGATAACCATTATGAAAAATCAAAAATTGTTAAACCTGCTACAAGCTGACGCGGTTGATTACTATCTCCGCCAAGGGCACTCAATTGAGACCGCCCGATATATGGCCACCTATAAGGTAAGGCAGCACACTGTTGAGACAGTCGAGGCCGACTGGTTAGCATTTGAGCAGGGCACTCCAGACTGCGACCTATATGATGATCCAGACCTTTTACTTTGACCTCCAGCCTCACCTTCGGGTGGGGCTTTTTTTCGCCCGAGAAAAATCGGCTGATACCAGTTCCAGCCTCCGCGTTGCGCCTCGCGTGACGTTGCTGATACCAGTTCCTGCTTGCGCGTGGCGGGTCGCACAGCATGGCACGTTAGCGCGTGGCCAGTGCGATTTGTTATAACACGTGTTATAACTTTTTGTTGATACCAGTTCCAGCCTCCGCGCGGCGGGTCGCAATGTTACTTTTACAATGTTACCTTTTTTCTTGTAATGTTACCGCAATGTTACCTTTTTTTAGGCCAAAAAGTAACAATACAAAAAGTATCTAAACGTGCTGTTTCGTGACAGTGCATGATCAGGCATGTGCGGAAAATGGCCTATTTTATACTCTTTTTAATAAATAATTTATAATGTTACCTTTTACAAAAATAGTATCCGGAGTTCAAAAAATCCTCCCTTTGTTACCTCCCCTTTCACCTTAAAATAATACCCTCATATTTCCACGAAAAAGGTAACAAAGTAACATTGTTTTAAAATCAGTAACTTACAGACCACACGTAGGTACACACTAGTACAACGTAGTACACTACACCGTTACCCATTAAACAATACGTTTGTGTACCATTTGACATAAGCCGCCATTCCTGTATAATGGTTTAAGTAGGTCGAGTTATGGCCTACGGAGCGGCACAGCTAAACGTGTCAACACAAAAAGTTATAACACATGTTATAACAAATCAAACCAGAGGACAGAGACATGGCAAAGCAACTAACGGATACAAAGTTGGACATTATGAGTTTTAGTCGCGCTGACTTAGACGTGTTTATAGCTAGAATGACTGATAAGGGAATCCCCGTCTGCGTTAACGTACCAGAAGAGTTAATCAGGCGTATCCCCACCTACATAGGCAACAGGATTTGTTTTGTAAATTGCCCTAGCCCTACCGCGTTAGGATCACTGAAGGACTTAATCTAATCAACACAAAAAGTTATAACACATGTTATAACAAATCAATCGGAGCAATACAGTTATGAACAATCTAAACCAAATGGTAGTAACAACAGCACCACAGGCAAGCGCACCATCAATCGGATCGAGTGCCATGTTGGGAGAGTTGAAGATCAGTTGCTGGACTGGACGCAAGAAAGACAAGTCAGCATCCGCATCA
>VMHT01073027.1_pt1 | contig 21377 bp, 24 predicted proteins | sample 4693611 | NCBI WGS metagenome assembly VMHT01 (sample SAMN12280063, study PRJNA550983) | marine metagenome | isolation source: seawater sampled from same location over 5 years 0.02-0.2 micron viral filtrate | place: USA: collected off the coast of southern California halfway between the port... ...
TAATCGCAGCCCTCGGCTGGGTAGGTGCATTCATTGCTCTGTGTGCGGTCGTGGCCAATCAACTACTAAAGCAGGAGAACGACCATGGGTCCTCATCCTAACTACTTCGGACCTGAGCCTACATGGACTGAGGTCGAGAAGCAATGGGAGGAAGCTGCACCTGAGCCTCACCCACAAGGTGATGCCATCGCCTTCGGGTTGCTCGCAGTCATCCTAATTGTTATCGCAGTACACACATATAAGGTATTTACCAAATGATTACATCACTGACCGCATTGGTCCTTTCGCAATTTGTTATCCGGCCAGCAGCCAATGACCCTACCATTGATCTTGGTACCGTCATGAACACCTACGCTAACACCACACCTGTGGAGCTGGCGGGCGGTGAGTACTGGATCCGCAACAACAGCATTAACAACTCACGCCGCACGGTACGCTTCGGCTCCCTGTTCCGCACCACTGCTGGACAGATCGTCATCCACGTAGACGAGAACGTAGACCTCGAGCTCCGCATGGACGAGCCGTTTCCAAACATCACGTTTGTGACTATGCCCAACGCAGGCCAGCAGCTCTTCGTGGACATCGTGGGTGACACCTCGGTGAACTTCGCCGACAGCTGCATCGCACGGGTGGACTTCCTGCCCGGCAGCCTGACACGGCCCGTGTACTTTGAAGACTGCAGTGTCAACATCATCACGGGAGACGCCTTCCGCTTTGACTCTGATGTGCAGGGCGACTGGAACAACGACACCGTCGTTGACTTCCGTGACCTGCAGATCGTACTGTCTATCTATGATGTCGGCCAAGGCATGACTCCCTTCCTCCGAGTGACTGAGGTCCTCGGATACTGGGGCTGGACTGCCTGCAATTAACCCTACACCTACACCCATTGCCCCTTCGCGGGGGCAGTGGGTCTTTTATTTTAATGGAGAATAACTATGCCTATGTACTACCCTGAGTGGAGCACTCACGAGATCGAAGAAGAAACTTCAGCAACCCTTGCCATGTGCGGCGAGGACCTTGCTACTAAAGTGTACTTCCATTTCGTCGCTACGGTCGAGTGTGAGTGGAGCGTCTACGACTTCGACAAGCACGACCCTGACGACTACCCAGAGCCTCCAAGCTTTAGGGATTACACCATTGAGGAGCTGACGCTCTACATCAATGGAGAAGAAGCTTACCCCGGCGACACGTTGTACGCCTTGTGTGGCGACTGGGCCCGAGAACAAATACAATACTACAACTACGAGGATGGCCTCGAGTTTACGGAGCGAGACTAATGTGTGACCAAGAAGACTTTGAACTGACCCACGTGGTCGACCGAGAGCCCTGTCCTCAGTGCCGAGAAGAAGGCAATGACAACAGCGGCGACAACCTCGCACGCTACAACGACGGCCACGGCCACTGCTTTGCTTGCGGATACCATGAGAAAGGCGACGGCGAGTCTGTCAAGTCCGCTAAGAAGATCGAGGTGGAAGGCGAATGGTCTCCGTACAACGGTGCCTTTGCTGACCTCGGCCAAAGACAAATCAATGCAAAGACTTGCCGCCTCTACGGTTACAAGTCTGCTAAGACCGGCGACCAAGAGTTCCAGTTCTGGAATGCGTTCAACGCAGACGGACAACTCGTCGCCCAGAAGCTCCGCAAAGTAGGAGCAAAGGAATTCAAATGGCATGGCAATTCGCGGAATCCCCAACTGTTTGGACAGGGTCTCTTCAAGAAGGGTGGCCGACGGTTGATAATTACCGAGGGGGAGATCGACTGCATGACAGTCAGCCAGCTGATGGAGAACAAGTGGCCAGTGGTCAGTCTTCCAAATGGTGCTGCCTCTGCAGTGAGAGATGTAAAGAACAACTTGGACTTCGTGGCCAGCTACGAAGAAGTGGTTCTGGTATTCGATAACGACGAGGCAGGCCGAGAGGCAGCCAAGGCTGTCGCTGACATCCTGCCCCCCGGCAAGACCAAGATCGCACGCACCATGCTGAAGGACGCCAACGAGCACTTGCTCGCAGGCGAAACCCAAAGCTTGATTACTGCTGTCTGGGAAGCACAACTCTACTCCCCCGACGAGATCCTTCACGTCTCCAACGTGATGGCGCAGAAGGATCTCAAGGACCAAGAGGTCTGGGCATTCCCGTGGCCACAGCTCACTGACTACCTGATCGGCCAACGCTCAGGAGAGATCAGCCTGTGGACCTCGGGCACTGGCTCTGGTAAGTCTACCATTGTCCGTGAGCTGATGTACCACCACCTGTCAGAAGGCCGGTCGGTTGGTGCTATCATGCTGGAAGAGACGCCGATGGAAACCATCGACGACCTCATCTCCCTCCACATCAGCAAGCCAGTGCGGGCTATCCGTGCAGGCAAGATGATGAACGAACTCCGTGAACGCATGGGCATGGATCAAGTCGCCATCAACATTGCTGAGGATTATACTGAAGAAGAATACGCCGGTGCCCAGAAGTGGCTCGGCGATACTGGGTTCTACGTGTACGACCACGAAGGACACAACGCCATGGCTAACCTCATGGCACGCATGGAGTACATGGCTACATCCCTCGGGGTAAAGGTCATCGTGCTCGACCACATCACTGCTGCAGCCACGGCTATGCTCGAGGCTGATGATCAGAACAACGAACGCATCCTGATTGATAACATCATGAAGGCCTGCCGCTCGCTGTGTGTACGCACTGGCGTCCACATCGACATCATCTCGCAGCTCCGTAAGTCTGACAAGTCATACGAAGAAGGTAGCCGCATCACGCTGCAAGATCTTCGTGGCTCAGGCTCGCTCGCTTCGGTGCCCAACACGGTCATCGGTTTGGAGCGGGACCGTCAGGCACAGGACGAGACTGAAGCCAACACCACTACAGTGCGTGTGCTGAAGAACCGTCTGACTGGCCGTGCCGGTGTGGCAACTGGTCTGTTCTATAATGCAACTACATCCCGCCTCTCTGAGGTGGACCCTAACTTTGGCGGCAACGTCCCGGAGTTCTCAAGTGTCAAGTAAACTTACTGAATCACAAGCCATGGGCTTGATTGAATTACTGCAACTGGTCATGACTCACCCCCAACGCCTCGATTATATGGACGAGGACCTCAAGGCTGCGCTTGACTGGATCAACCAACAACTCATCGAACGGAGAATCTAATGGCTCACTACGTCTGGGATATCGAAGGCAATGGCCTTCATGAGATCACGCTGGACCAAAAGGGACAGCCCACTCCTGAGTGCAGCAAGGTGCACTGCCTCGTTGCAATCAACGTCCAGACCAACGAGATGCACACCTTCCGTCCTCACCAGATTGATGAGGGGTGGGACCTTATGTGTTCCGCCGAGACTATCATCGGCCACAACATCATGCAGTACGACATTCCTGTGATGGAACGCATCACCGGACGCCGCCTGCCTGAGTCTGTCAAGATGGTAGATACATTTACAATGACGCAGCTTATGTGGCCAGACCGTAGCAACAACCCAGTAGGTGGCTACAGTCTCAAGCAGCTCGGTATCTTCTTCGGAGGTAACGAGAAGGCTGACTACAGTGGCGGCTGGGAAGAGTTCAACGAAGAGATGTTGAGCTACTGTCAGCAGGATGTTCGAGCTAACCTCGACATCTTCAAACGCCTTGCACCTATGGTCAAGGCTCGTGTACCACGTGAAGTGCTGCAACTTGAGCACGACTTCGCTCGTATCATCAGTGACCAGACCGCTACCGGCTGGCACTATGACATCGACGGTGGTGAGCGCTTGCTCATCGACATCCTTATGAAGAAGCGAGGCATCGAAGATGACCTGCGCAAAGCATTCCCTGATATCAAGGAGGAGATGAAGTCTCCTCAGTACTGGGAGGATCCAGAGACGGGCCACCAGTACACTACCAAAGGCGACATCAAAGGCAAGGGCTCCGGCGCTATCCGTGAACGGGTAGTGCGTGGCCCCAACAAGTTTAAGATGATCCCCTTCAATCCCGGCAGCTCAGTTCAGCTCGCATCGCGGCTCAACGAGAAGTATGGCTGGCAAGCCGAGGTCAACGAGGCCTCAGGCAAGCCTATCTGTGATGTCGAAGTTCTTCAGAGCCTCGACTTCCCAGAAGCAAAGCTACTGCTGGAGTACCGAGACACGGACAAACTCCGTGGTCAGGTGGAGGATTGGAACGCCCGAGCTGGCTACAGCCGGGACGGACGTATCCATGGTACCCTTAAGACACTTGGTACAGTCACTGGTCGTACGGCTGCTACCCAGCCCAACGTCCAGCAAGTCTCAGGGGACAAGGCTGCACGCTCACTGTGGCAGCCTACCCCCGGTTGGGTTCAGGTAGGATCAGACCTTAGCGGCCTTGAGCTGCGCTGTCTGGCCCACTACATGGCTCCGTTTGACGACGGTGCCTACGCAGACCTGATCCTCAACGGCGACATCCACACTGCCAACCAAGAGGCGGCAGGGCTGGATACTCGTGACCAAGCCAAGACATTCATCTACGCTCTGATCTACGGTGGCGGCAACGCCAAGATCGGAAGCATCGTGGGTGGCTCGGCATCCAAGGGTGGGCGCTTGAAGGATACGTTCTACCAGAACATTCCTGCTCTCAAGAAAGTAATCGACCAAGCTGTTGCTTGTGCCGATTCCGCTGGAGAGATCAAGCTGCTCGACGATAGGATCGTACCTGTGCGATCCGCTCACAAGGCACTCAACGTCCTGCTCCAAGGGGCAGGCGCTGTCATCTCTAAGGTGTGGTGCATCACGGCCAACCGCCGTGTAGCTGAGGCTGGGCTCCGTGCCCGGCAGATTGGCTTCATCCACGACGAGATGCAGTGGGAGTGCCACCCTGCTGACGCTGATCAGCTGTGTGAGATCCTTACATCTAGTTCCGTTATTGCTGGCGAGGAGCTGGGCATTCGCATGCCCGTCGACTCTGAGGCACAGATCGGAGCTAACTGGTCGGAGTGCCACTAATGCGAATCTATATTGCTGGACCTATGTCCGGCCTACCTAACAATGGATACGACGCGTTCAACCGCAAGGCTGCCCAACTACGGGCAGCTGGTTGGGACGTCGTCAATCCTGCAGAGATGGACCTCAACGAAGGCCTGTCTCCTACCCGAGAGTTCACACGTCAGGACTACATGCGGGCCGCTAGGCGCGACCTGAGGGCCATCCAAGAAGTAGATGCCCTGTACATGCTTGACGGGTACGAGGCCTCTCCCGGCGCTAACTGGGAGTGGGCCTACGCCAAGGAACTCGGACTTACTATTTACTATGAAACCCCTTTAGCCCCGGAGGCAACATGAAAGTTATTGGATTCACCGGCCAAGCCCGGTGCGGCAAAAGCTACCTGTCTGACAGGCTGGCCAAGGCTGCGTTCGACGCAGGCCAACGACCACGCCTCGTCTCCTTTGCGGGCGCGCTGAAGCGTGCCAGTGCAGAGGCTGGGTTCCCTAAGGACACACACCCTGCTGAGTACCGGGAGTTCTGTCAAACTCACGGTGCTGAAATGCGAGCTAAAGATCCAGACTACTGGGTCAAGAAGACCATCGAAGAGATCAATGAGCTGGCTCAACTCGAGAACAAGTTGCTGAACGAAGGCAACGAGTTCTGGGAAATTGTAGTCATCATCGATGACGTTCGCTACCAGAATGAGATTGACACCATCCTGAAAATGGGCGGCGATGTGGTGCACGTCACGGCTGGCAACCGCCTGCCTGTGCCTCACGCTCGCTTCCGTCGACATGAATCGGAGAAGCTGGCCAAGGCCATCGACCGCACCAAAGGTACCGGCAAGAAGTTCGAATCGTTCTTCAGTACCGAGATGCCATGGGGTGCGCACAGTGCCGACAAAATCTACTGGTTCGACAACTCCGGCACTGCCAAGACCGGCAACAAGATGCTGGACACCATCGCCCCGCTGTTGCTGGGCACCATGCTCCTCGTACCGGAGCCCGAGCACCAGCTTGGAGACCTCAGCGAAGAAGATCGTGAGGCTTTGATTAAAGAACTCGAAGACGTAATGGACCAGCTCTTTGACCTTCAAGACGACGACGAAGAGTGGGACTACGACTCAGATAGGGATGACAATGAAACCAACTAAAGCTGTAATCGACGGCGACTGGGTAGCGTACACCGCTGCCTGCTTCGCAGAAAACGAAGGATTCGACTGGCTCGAAGATAGGATTGCTCATGATCTCAAAGATCTGTCTCGTGGTTTTGATACTGTGGCTGTGGCCTTTAGTTGCAGCCGTGCTGATAACTTTCGCCGCGATCATTGGCCACTGTATAAGGCTAATCGGGATAATAAACCGAAGCCTCAGTTCCTCTCTGACGCGATGGATTACCTTCGGGAGGGGGCCGAGATGGTCGTCGAACGCCCACGACTCGAGGCCGATGACCTGATGTCAATGATGCTGTGCCAAGGCTGGTGCTGCATCGCTATCGATAAGGACATGCGAACCGTACCCGGCTGGCACTGGAACCCCCGCAAGGAGGACAGCCCAGTCGAGGTCAGCGAGGCAGATGCCATTGCATTCGAGCGCATCCAGATGGTTGCTGGCGACAGCACCGACCATATCTGGGGCATCCTCGGACGCGGTGAAGCATGGGCCAAGAAACAGAACTGGCACTTCCCTAGCATCCTCCAAGAGAACCGAGATGCCTTCCTCAACCCCGGTAAACGGTACGTCGAGAAGCGAGATCGGGTCATCAATGAGGCGGGAATCAGCGACCCAGATGAGTACTTTGCGTCACAATACAAGTGCCTGCACCTCCTCAGACCAGAGGAATATAACAAGGAAACTGGCGAGATTACGCACATCTTGCCTTGGGAAGTAACGTAATACGGCTTACCAAGTTTGTCCGACCCGTAGGATAGCGCAACATAAGATAGACAACCTAAGTCTACACGAGTATGCACCTGAGCTATCCACCTAACCTTATATCTCCTTGGCCCTCTGGGCCCTAGCCAACCTAGGCTGGGGCCCTTAGGGACACCCTCGGAGACCAATGTTCCAACCCAAGGAGAAACCATGGAACCAACTGACACCCCAGATATCGAAATCAATAAGGCAGAAACTGTTGAGATCGGAGCCGTCGAAAGCTTCGAGACCGCACGAGTGGACTTTGTTCCAACCCCTCTTACGGAGTTGGTCAGGAAACTCAACGGAGCAACTGAACAAGTTCTGTCAGCACAAGAGAACGCTCTTCCCGGTGACCGTGCTGTCTTGGTTGGCTTGGCCTACCAGATTGACGCCATCGCAGAGCTGTTCGTCACCTCCGCTGAGGCTGCCGCAGCTGCTGCTGCTGAAGCCCAACCAGAGGGTGACTCCTACGGAATCGTAGAAGAGGAATAATATGTTTACTGCTGAGCTTATCACTACGCTAGGCGGCATGGTCGCTGGCTTTGTGATGAAGCTCATTGCGATACGGTCGCAACAACAAGTGGACTTCCAGATGGCGGCCATTGGCAAGATCAATGCCGCCACGGAATCCGCAGACCGCGCCGCCGCCCGTACCAAGGACGGTGGCAAATTTGCCCGACGTCTTATCGTGCTGTTCATTTTGTTCAGCGTTGTCCTCGTACCCCTGCTTGCCCCCATGTGGGGCTTGCCGGTGGTCGTCGAACACGACAAGAAAATCGGCAGCCTGTTCTTCGGGCTGATTGACTTACCATCGTTCAAACAATTCACCACAGTCTATGGCGTCCTGCTCATCCCCGAATTGCGGCAGGTGCTGTTGGCCATTGTTGGATTCTACTTTGGCGCTGGATCAGCGAGGGCACGTTGATGAAATACATTGCCCTATTGGTGCTGACAGGATGTCAAGCACTAAAGGTGGACGACGCTCTCGTCAAAGAGTTGACCCGCCCAGAGAAACACACGACCGTAGGCTCGCCACTGACTGGCAATCCTCCGGCAATACCGTGGTGGATAGTAGCCCTAGGTGGCTGCTTCCTACTATGGAAACTTACAAAGGAAGATTAATATGCTTATTACTTTCCTCCGCCGAGTGGAACTCGCCTTGCTTACTGCGGTCGAGTACCCCATCAGCGGAATCAACTACGTCTCAAGCCGAGCCGTACGTGGACTGCGTAACCTTCAAGACGCAATCCGCCGCGCCATCTAATCTATCCCCCAAGGAGAAGATAATGATTATCGAAACTCTTGCTAGCCTTGCGCTGGCGCAACCGGTGGGCGGGGAGTTCGAGTTCGGCATCGTAAAGATGGTGGACCGTGGGCGACTTACGCCCTTTGGCAGAACCTATGACGTGTACCTCGATACGAACGGACGAGTGCCCTCGTTCCTTCACTCAGGCCGTTACTGGATCTGCGATCCCGACAATGTGTCTGGCCCGTTGAATACCCGAGGCAAAGAGAACAAGAATGCTCTCATTAGCTTCAGCAACTTTAGCGGCAAGGATGTACTCTGGTACAACTACCATAACCCATGGGCTCCAAAGGCAGACATCCGTACCGAGCCCGGTATGGACGATTGGTTCTGGCAGAACGACCCCGAGTGGTGGGCCTGCCAGCTGGGTAACTACCTCAACACGTCGTACTTTAACCGGGCAATTCCTGTTGAGTGGTACATCGATAGTAACGGATTCCCGCAGCGACGCTGGGATCTCCAAGCTGTTGATTACTTCTGGGCTGACACGTGGCTGCTGCAAGGCGCTCCGTTCATCCTGAACGATCAGAATGATCGCCCTATCTTCCCCCAGATGGAAGAGCAGTGGGCTGACTGGATGTATCCCAGCGTGCCCGGCGAGAACAATTCTTCTGTTCTCATAGCGAAGTCCGCACTTGACGAAATTACTGATACCTACCGCTGCGACCCCTCACCGGGAAGCCGCGACTCTGGTGTCTTGATCCGATTCGGTAGCACTCCTGCAGGCGTAAGCTGGGAGAGCTCCGAGTTCCCCGGACAGTTCCGCATCATGCGAGTGACTGGCCCGATCGAGCGTGCCCGCTTTAACTTCTACATTACGTACGAAGATTTGGGTGGAGCGCAGCCGGGGCAGACCACGTGCGACGAAGGCGTTAACCGACAGGACTACGCTTACTCCACGTTCGTGTTCCCTGTGGACTTAAACCCAACCGACCTCAACGAAGATGGCGTGACCAACTTCAGCGATCTGTTGATTGTCATCTCTGACATCTCAGCAGGCAAGTACAAGAACGATGGCTTCGATGCCATCCTTGAAGTGCTTGGCGGATGGGGACCTAACCAGTGAACTGCTACACCGAAAAAGAAACTCTCGACGGCGGGCTGATTAAGTACCGCTGCTTCCTCGAGGGCATTGGCCCCGAGGAGTTCATCACTGCAGTAGGCGACATGGACGACAGCGGATGCTTGTTCGTCTCCACTGCGCCGCTCGTGCAGGATGAGCCTAACTTTCCAGCTAACTTTCCGACAGGTGCTGCTGGCCCCGACGATAGCTTTGTCTGCATCGGTAACACTACCGGTGGAGAGATGAAGACTCCGGGCTTCCGTAGTATCCTCGGCAACACTTGGAACCAATCCGGAGAAGGATGGTTCAAGATGCCAGCTGGAGATCACATGGGAACGAACATGATTGCTCAGTTCGTTCTGCCCGCCGATGCGCAGTGGTCCTTCAAGGGCGCTGCTCGTATTCGGGTGGAGAAAGGCGTTGGCCGGACCTTGCCGTTCCACTTTCAGGAACTGTCAGGCCCAGTGGCGGGCGACCTCGACGGCGATGGCATCGTCAACTGGCGAGACCTGACCCTCGTGCTCTCTAAGTGGGAGCAATACGGCTTCGATGAACTTACTAAAGTTCTGTCGGGCTACAACTAAATCCAAGGAGACCATGGCTTAGCGGCCATGCGTCTCTCTTTTTACACTCAGTCCCAACCAAGGAGATTATATGAAAGACCCAAGACTTGAGCAGATCTCAATGATCGAGGCTGCCCTGACTTCAAACATCGGCGGCGTACGGAATGCTCACCCATGGATCAAGCCTATGTGGCTTGAAATCCAACGACTTCGCAAGGAGCTTGGACAACTTAAAGAACCCGAGCAGCCCATCAAGACTGCTACGGAAATCCTAAAAGAAAAAAAGGTAGCCGAAAAGGCTACCGAGAAGAAGGCACCTCGTCGTGCAAAGAAGACCGATACTGACGAAGGTTGAGGTCTGGTTCTGGGACCAACTGCCCGGTGACTATCGTCACTGGTGGATTGGAACCACAAGCGAGAAAGCACACTGTGCTGTAGTGCTTGGCGACTGGATGTTAGGAGTTGACCGAAAGGGCAACAGGTGGGAACCCATCAGCCTACTGCATCCATGGTACCAGAGCCCTGACTACGTGGTCGACTGTGGCTACACCCGACAGACATTCCTAGACTTTCAATCCTACGAGACCGAACGGCTCGATGCGTTCCGCCTATGGTGGGCATCGTGTGCTAGGGCTTTAGGATTCAACGTCTCACTTGGTGCAGGATACTGCTCCGATACTGTCCGCCGAATACTATCAATACCCGGTAGTAATCTTACAGTCGATGACGTCTGGAAACTACTATGAACGAGTACCCTCACATCGAAGAGGAGCTGATCACAGCCCTCCAAAAGAAATTTCAAATCAATGACGCACACCTCACCGCTAGCGAGTGGGACCGTGCGTACCTTGCTGGGCAGCGATCTGTTGTCCAACTGCTGTCGATTGTGCGGCAGCAGCAAGAGCAACAGAACCAACGCGCAACTCAGAAAAGGATCTAACTATGAAACCAAAGATCGTACAACCCCAAGCAAGCCCCGGCTTGTCACAAGAAGAGCTCGACGCTAAACTGGCACAGCAAGCAGCAGACGCTAAGAAAGCCGCCGCTGAAGCAGAAGATGGCCGAAGGCGAAGAGAACGACGTCGGGCAGCAGAAGAAAAGCGAAAGGCTATTGCCGTCGCGCAGAACACCGAAGCTAAACGACTCAACCAAGAGAAAGCCCAGAAGGCTACTGTCAACTCTGTTTCTGCACAGCGCAGGGCAGCTGGTCAGGCAGCTCAATCTGGCGGAGCTTACTCTGCGATCTCCGGCACGGGGTATAATTGATGGCATACGCAATGGCTGAAAAGACTATTGCGGAACGCTTCCTCGCACTGGACGGCATGCGGCGAGCCAAGCTCGACCGCGCCCGTGGCTGTGCTGCCCTGACTTTGCCTGAACTCCTGCCACCTCACGGGTGGTCAGAAACAGAACAACTGGAGCCTCCGTACTCCTCCGTGCCTGCCCGTGGCGTGAACGCCTTGGCTAGCCGGATGATGTCCGCGCTCCTTCCCTTGAACGACATGCCCTTCTTCCGCTTCGGTACGCCCGGCGGAGAAGCACTGGAACTCGAAGCGTCTGAGTACCTCGAGTCTTTGTCGTTCCAAGTCTATAAGAAGCTTACGCAGAAGAACCTGCGAGAGACTATCTACCACGCACTGCAGCAACTGCTGGTGCTGGGAGACACTCTCATTATCCTAGACGACGACATGACCTTCCGCACTTGTCGGTTGGATCACTACGTTGTCCGCCGCGACTACAAGGGTGAGGTGATTGAAGTCATCTACCTCGAGCATGCGGCTCACGGGCATTCCGAGAATGCTCAACAACCTAACAAGCCTGTGATCCCCGGATCCAACACGGTGATGAAGAAAGGCTACGACTGCCTGTATCACCGAGCCATCTGGCTAGAAGACAAGAACAAGTGGTACGTGTGTACAGAGCTGGACGGTGAGATCATCACCGAAGGTACGTACGCCGTGTCCCCTCTTGTCCCCCTCCGTTGGCAGGCTATCGTGGGAGAGAACTACGGTCGCTCTCACGTCGAATGCAACATCGGCGACATCAAGTCGCTTGAGGCTTACACTGCCTCGCTTATTGAAGGACTCGCTGCAGGGTCGTCGTTCTGGATGGGTGTTGACCCATCGGGCATCACCGCCCTTGACGACATTGCATCCCAGCCAAACGGCGCATGGGTTGCAGCCCGGCAGCAGGACGTGTTTACGTTGTCTCCTTCCCAAACAATGAACCCCCAGATCCAAGTCACCTCGACCGCCGTCGAGAAGATGCGGCAAGAAGTCGGACGCGCTTTCCTCATGTCCGGAGCTGCCATCCCTCAAGGCGATCGTGTTACTGCCACGGCAGTGCGTATGGTTGGCGAAGAACTCGAGCAAGTGCTCGGCGGTGTCTTCTCCTCCATCGCCCGTGACCTCCTCCAACCTATCGTCCGCCGTACTTTCTATCTGATGGTGGATGGCGAAGAGGTTGATCCTCGTCTCAAAGAACAGTTTGAGTCTGACGAAGGAGTGCTCTCGGTTGACATCGTGACTGGACTCCAAGCCTTGAGCCGCGAGTCCGATCGTGAACGACTTATGCAGATGGGTGAGATGGTGCGCAACCTTCCACCTGAAGCTGTCCAGAACTTCCGATGGGACGCCTACGCTTCTGCCCTGATTACTTCGCTCGGCTTTGATCCACGCATGTGGGTCCGACCGCAAGAAGAAGTCATGGCCGAACAAGAAGCAGCTAAGGCTGAAGAAACAAATGCGGCTATGGCACAAGCCATGGCTCAACCTGCCGCCCAATCGGTGGCCCAAGCAGCACAGCCTGCTATGGAACAAGCAATCACTGAAGCCCCTGAAGAGAATGCTGAGCTTGCTATGCAGGCCATGCAGGGAATGATGGGCCAGTAATACTCAATCCAAGGAGTAACTATGACTGAAATTAATAATGGTGATGGGCTTTCGCACATTGAAGGCACTACCGTTGGCAACCTTGCACCCGAAGGTGCTATCCCTGTCAACGAGGCTCCAGCTGTGGAAGTTCCCGCATCACCGGAACAACAACTGAGCCAAGCTGCTCAGCAGTACCAATACGAGCGCGAGATGTTCGTCAAGGGTGCTGAAGCAAACGCTGTCGCAATGCCCGGCAACTTCAAGGACTTCGGAGATTACTTCGATAGCCTGAAGGAAGCCCAAGGTCAGTACACCGAAGCTCGGCAAGAGCTGTCCAAGATGCGCGCCGAAGAGGCTGCACGCTTGGCTACTGGTGAGCCCGAAGCTGCCGAAGCTGAAGGCGAAGCCGTAGAAGGCGAGCTGCCCGATAGCCTCGAAATCAAAGAACCAGAAGCTGAAGCCGAAGCGGCTGAAGGCGAAGACGGTGACTATGAGGTCTACGAGGTTGGCATGACAGAAGAGGAAGGCATGGCGTGGACTGGTGAGTTCATGGAAACCGGTACCCTTACCGAAGAAACCATGGGCAACATCCTGCAATCCTTCCCCGGCGCTACTGAAGACATGGTCCTAACTTACATGGCCGGTCTCAAGGCTGCCGAAACCGCGTCTATGGAATCCTCTGCTGAAGCAGTGGGTGGCGTAGACAACCTCAATAACATTCTTTCGTGGGCTGGAGAAAATCTGTCTGCTGATGAGCGCGCCGCCGCGAACGCCGCTCTGTCAGGACCGATGGCCAGCTACACACTCCGTGGACTGCAGGCTCAGTATGAAGCTGCGATGTCCCAAACTCGCACGGCAACTGAGCCGTCGCAAATCCCCGGTCGCGTCGCATCCGCCGCAGCAGCACAGACGATCCAAGCTTACTCGTCGCCTGCTGAGATGAATGCCGACATGGCCAACCCTGAGTACCGCTCGAACCCTGCATTCCAGCAGCAAGTTCAACAGCGGCTCGCCATGACCCCTTGGGTCTACGGAGGCTGAGTCACCTCCACACTCTGGCTGACCTAGCCTACGCTGCCGACTATGCTGGGCATACTCACCAGCAGCCAAGCTAGCGATCCCCCAGAAAGCTGACTCCCTTCGAGGGAACAATCAAGCGCTGTGGAACTTATCAGACTCACACTAAGAACCGGGCCTCAGGCCCACCAACTCCTAACTAGGAAACATTACAATGCCATCTAACATTAACCCAATGAACCGCTGGGGTGTCGACAGCGTCACGCCCGTGACCTCGAACCCCGCCACCGTTGCCAGCGCTGGACTTTCCGCTGGTTCACAAGGCGACCTCTGGATCCCAACTTGGTCCGGCGAAGTCCTTCATGCTTACGATCAGTACAACACGTTCGAAGGTATGGTCGACTCCCGCACCATCTCTTCCGGCACCACCGTCGAGTTCCCCGTGACCGGCACCATTGCTCTCAAGGATGCTTGGGAAGCTGGCGAAGAGCTCGGCGGCGGCGGATCGTCCACCACCAAGTTCACTATTGGTTTGGACCGTCGACCCATCGCTGCTCACTTCGAGCTCGATAACATCGACGTGATGATCCAGCAATTCGAGTTCCGCTCCGAGCTGGCTCGTCAAGCTGGTCTGACCTTGGCCAACGAGCGTGATCGCCAGATCGCCCGCCTCTTGGTGAAGGGTGCCCAAACCGGCAGCCGTATGCATGTCCGCACGGAAGACCCAGACGCCACTAACGTCGGTGGTTTCGACACCCGATACGCTGGTACCGCTTACTGCTTCTCAAATGACGACACCGCCGTCGACGCCCTGTCCGGCGAAGCTGGTGCTTTGAAGATCCTCGCAGCTATCGAAGCTGAGTTGGTCAAGTGCCGTCAGCTCGACATCCCAGAGATGGGCCTGAACGTCGTGGTCAACCCCGCCATGTTCAACCAAATCCGTCGTCTCGGTATTGCTACCGTTGGTGACGAAACCTTCGGTGCCAACGGCACCTCGCCGCTCTTCGGTACGCAAACCTCCGCTCCTGCCCTCTCCGGCAGCTTGAGCTACATGGGTGCTACTATCGTGAGCAGCAACCACTTGCCATCCGGCGACTTGTCCGCCGACGGTAAGGACGCCAACTACTTGGTCGACGCTACCGGCGTCGAAGCTTTGATGTTCGCCCGCCAAGGCGTGGCTTCCATCAAGAAGCAAGGCCTCAAGGTCGACACCGTCGAAGACGTGCGTCGTAACACCAACTTCACCGTTGCCTCGATGTACTCGGGTGCTGGTGTGCTCCGCCCAGAGCTGTGCTCCGTGGTCCTCGGATCCGGCACCGTCGCTGGCGCTGAAGCCCTCTACACCAACGTCGAAGACCTCGATGTTGCCTAATCCTCTGGATTAACCTACACGTTCCCCTCGCCTTACCGGGCGGGGGGTTCTTTTAGACAACTACACTAACCTAACTTAAGGAGGCCAACATGGCCGGTATTACTAAACTCGAGGCGGTGAACTACATGCTAGTCCAAGCCGGAGAGCAACCCGTAGTCGCCCTTACAGGGGCTGGCCTCGGCACAGACACAACGATGGCTCTCTTCATGCTTGACGTGGTGACCAAGGAATCGCAAGAGCGGGGCTTGGACGAGAACGTCTACGAGACCATCATCCCACTGAACTTAGCGGACAACTCTGTCCCTATTCCAGCTAACGCCATCGACGCCTACCTCCGCGACCAGCTTATCGTGACTGACAACAGCGGAGAACTCAAAGGCCAGATGAATGTGGCTATCCGGGACCGCAAGCTCTACAACGTCACCTCCCAGTCCTTTGACTTCTCGGAGTACAGCACTGGCGAAGTAGAAGACCAAGGCGGCTTCCGTGTGGTCCTCAAAGTCTACCTTGACTTCGAAGACCTGAACCCCGCAACTAAGCGCATGATCATGGAAGAGTGTGCTCGACGCTACCAGCTCGCCACTCAAGGCGACCAAGCAGTCGACGGACTCATGGCCCAGCGCACCCAGTTGTCCCGCATCAACAGCCGGGCCAACGACTTCAACAACAAAGCCCGCAACCTGTTTGATGGCAGCGACCCACGACGCTTGTTCGCCGTGAGCCGCCGCTTCCCTTACGGCGGCGGAAGCAACCCCGCAGATAACACACGACGAGGACTCTAATGGCTTCCACACTTACCTCTATAAAGATTCCTTCTATGATGGGAGGGGTCAGTAAAAGCTCCCCTACCAAACGTAGACCTGATCAGGTAGAGGAAGCTAACAATGTGTACCTCTCCGCTGAAGAGGGATTACAGAAGCGACAGTCTACTGAGTTTATGCCCTTGGCTGACTCAGCGCTGAAAGGCTTCTTAGATCTCTCTGGCTACGACGCAGCCAACGACGCTGTGTTCTACGAGTTCCGCATGAGCAAAGGCAAAGCTGCCCTTATAGTCATCAACCCAGACGCAGTTCTGGATGCTGACGTAGTCCAGATCTTTAACGCCTCTACAGGCAACAAGGAATCTTGGCTTGGCTCCTCTGACGAAGAGGCATCCTTTGTTTCTTATATTCGTCAAGGAACTCTTCCTTCTACTGAACGTTACCGAATGGTGCGAGTCAAGGCTTCCTTGTTCGTCCTGAACACCGAAGTCGAAGCTAAGTTTAAGACTGTCGACGAAGGCGCAGAGCTGGACTATCAGTCTGTTTTCCGGACTAATGATCCGAATGCCTCCACTTACGGCCCCCGCTTTGGTCGGGGCTTTGGTCCTACGGACAACGTTGAGTTGGCCGGAGGCACTGAAACAGATCTTGAGTTTGCTCTTGGACGTCCCATTGGGCCTTCTAGTGGAAACACTGAATTTGCTCTTAATGTTCCCGTGTCTGAAGAATACATTCACCGGGCGTTTGACAGAGACCAGCTCGTCTTTAAGGCGGCGTCATATCTTGACCGTAAACCTAACACCGACAACGGCGTTATGGTAGACACTCAGGACACCATCGCAGCCAACTACTTCTATGAGTTGGGCGAAGCTCCTGATGCTCAGCGAGCTTTGGACACTGTGTCTAAGTACAACGACGGCCTGACGCAGCATGCCCATACTATTCTCCGTACTCCCTTTATTCGAAACTCGGATGAAATTAGAGCAGCTATGGTTGCTCTTCATGGGCAAGGCGCGGGCGAAGTCGAGTGGGCCTTTGCCTACAACGATACTACTAATGTCGACAGCACTGCTGACGATCGCGTAGGTTCTTCTTTGTTTGGCTCTCCCCACTTGGGCGATGGCTTTATCTTCGAAGTTCGTAACGGAATTTCTGGAGCTCCTGCTGGCCACTACCGAACCATTGCTACTCCTGTGTCTCCTACCCGGAAAACAGAAAGTACTGAGTTCGAAGTTGAAGACGACCCAGCCGCAGAGGACTACGGCGAAATCCAGTTTGCTACTAACGGCGAGCCTAAGTTTAAGCCCTTGCCTATTCGGTACTTTAATCGGATAGCTCGTGCTACTCAAGAACGGTTTGCCGAACTCGGTAATAAGTTTAACCACGAAGCCAATAGCGACTTTGAGTACAACTTCTACTACACCGGGACAGACGAAATCAACGCACTGCCTTATTACCAGCGGGTTCGATCCCCTGAGTTGGGCTCTGTGTTAGACCGTGCTACGTTCCCTCACCTTATTGCATTTAACAACGAGCCAGACTCTCCCCAGTTTGTTATGGGACAGATGCCGCTCGTTCCCCGATTTAATGGAACCAATGTGACCAATCCCGGTCCCTCGTTCCTCGCTCGGACGGAGTCTCCCTACAGTACGAGTAGTCCTACTGGAGCTAAGATCTCTGGTATGGGGTACTGGCGTGGACGACTGTGGCTTGCCTCTGGCACCACAATTGTATCCTCGCAGGCAGGCAACCAGTATGCGTTCTTTATTGACGACTCCGAAGTCGTCAGCGACAAGGACCCCTTGGATCTGTCTATCTCTGACTCCGACGCATCCAACGTGAACTGGGTCGTGCCCTTTGAGCGCGCCCTGTTCCTTGGTACCGATGGCTCCCAGCAGTTTGTGCTGACCGGAGCCGACAACTTTATTTCCCCTGCCACCGCAGCACTGGATGCTACATCGCAGCACTCCATCTCCGCCGCAGCTGAGCCCTTCAAGGTTGGTCCTTACCTCTTCTTCTCTGATGCAGGTCGGCTCTTCCTTTACTCGGGTAAGGCTTCGGACGGTGAAGGCCGCTCGATTGATGTGTCCGCTCACGTGCTAGGCTGGTTCCCGCAGAACGTTACGCACTCCGTGTCCGTACCTGAAGAAGACATCGTAGTATTTCTTACTGACAATGCTGGGGACGAAAGCACAGCGTACGTGATGCGGCGCTTTACTACTAACGAGCAAGGAGACTTTGCTTCTAGCTTCTGTAAGTGGACCTTCCGCGCTCCTATCGTGAGCGCATACTCGTTTGGCGCCTACGTATACTTCGTCCTGCAGACCGCAGGCGGATTAAAGGTAGAGCGCATGAGCATTAACGCTATTACAACTGACGACATCCTTTTGGATTCTCGCGTCTCGGTCCCGGGATCTTATGATTCGGTGTCTGGCCAGACCAGCTGGACTCTGCCCTTCGATCCTACGGGAGCTGTGGGCGTATACGAGCCTAGCCGTCAGTCGTTCCCTGCCTTCACCTCGTTCGCCTCGGGCGACAACTGGGTAGTGCAGGTAGCTGGAGACTACTCTGGAGGTAACACTACCTTTGGATTCTCTTACGAGATGCTCGCCGAGCTTTCACCCCTCGTTCTACGCGACGGCAACAACACCGCTGTCGACACCTCACTCCAGATCAAGGACTTGGCTACACGGCACTACCGATCTGGTACCTATGAGTTTGGTATCTCCCGACGTGGAAGATACGAAACCAAGGCTACCTTTGATCCGTACCGTACATCCAACCCCTTCGTTACTCTTGAGGGTGAGTACTACCAAGAGAACGGACAAGCGCAAGCTAAGGTCTCGGGCCCTGCTGATGATATTCAGATTCAGATCAGGACCGACGGCTTTATCCCAGTTAACATCACTAACGTGGAGGCCCGTGTCATGGCTCAGACGAACCGTGACACAGCGATTGACTAATGGCTACTACAATTACAGTATCCGGCAATGGCAGCTCAGGCCCTTACAGCGTGAGCGCTATTGACTGGCACCCTTATGGTCTGCTCCAGCAGCAGTCCATCGTCTTCAAGCTAGACGCTGCAGGTTCTGCAACGGCGCTTACCTACGGAGACGACTACATTTTTGACCAAGAAGTGAAAAGCATTACCCTTGTCGGTGATACCATTTCTTCGTTGGAATCTCTCAAGGTAACTCGAGAGACTCCTGATACTTTCTTTGCATCGCTCCCCGACCTCGGTGTAGCTGATGCGATCTCTGCTAAGTCCAATGACATCCAAGTTATGAACCGACTCAGCGAAGTCGAGGCTGACTTGGCTGAGGTCAGCGGCGAAGTCTCATTGACATTTGACGGCGATGCCTTTACTTCGGTAAGCGCAGGCTCGAACATCAACATGTCAGTGAGCGGCAGCGATCTCCTCATCTCCTCTACCGCTACTGGTGGCGGCGGAGGTGGGGGCGGTGGCTTTACTGATGCCCAGTTTGGCAACGGTAAGCCCGCGCAATCCTCCGGTACTAGCTCAACGTTGATCCTTAACTTCAATACCACTGGCTTCTATGGAGCTAGCGAGTTGTCCACATGGTTTGTCGATAACAACATCATTGATACGACTGCACTTAATACTGCTTTGGGCAGCTTCCGTGGAACTGAAGTGGCTAACGACATTGCAGGATCTCTTGTAGACTATGAAGTAAAGACCATCTCTAACAGCGACGGCAAGATTGGCGTGACAAACACCAGTGGCGACGTTGAGCTGAGCTACACTGGGCCCGATCCAGTGGCAGCTCCTGCTGGTTCGATGGTTATGTGGTGCGGCTCGACCGCTGACCTGCCTGATGGCTGGGCATTGTGTGACGGATCTGTGGTTGACTCTACGTCAGACGCAACCTTTGCCGATCTCTTTGACATTATTGGTACTGCCTTTGGTGGTTCCGGTGCTGCAAGCTTTAACCTTCCTGACATGCGGGGCAGCGTTCCCGTAGGTGTCAATGGAGTAAGCCCTGAGCTTGGTGGTACTGGCGGAGCTGACAGCGTTATGCTGGACGGCAGTAACCTGCCTACGCACAGGCACCAACTTACCAGAGTCCAGTCGGCTTCAGCTTCTACTTCTGGAAGAACCTTTAGAACCGGTAACGATGGCGCTGACGCGGTTCAGTCCGTTAGCGTAAGCGTGTCAACTAGTGGCTCCTACAAAACCGGATCTACGATCTACGAACCTACTGGAAGCCAGAGCTTCGGTACGCAAACAGCCGTTGATATTCGTCAGCCTTTCGTTGGCGTTCATTACATTATTAAGAAGTAAGGAATACTATGGCACTTACACTTTCTGTTTCTCCTAGTATTCCTGCGCTGGTACCTGCTGACTACGTTCCTTCGTTGAGCGCGTCGGCTTTGGATACCGTCCCAGATGTGGAGTTTGGTTTGCAGGTTACTGTGACCCGAACAACAATCCTCGGGGATACTACTACCCTTAATGAGGGTACTGATTACACTTACAATTCAGTTAGCGACGAGGTGTTCTTTTACATCCCCCTGTCTAACTCAGACATCATTCAATTTTCCGTTACTCCTGACTACTCTGCTACCGACCTTAGCACTCAGTTCTCTGACATTGGTGTAGCCCCTGCCGAAGGATCTAACCTTCGTGACAGGCAGCTGCTTCAGATGGCTCGTGATCTTGATGCGCGAATCTTGGCCCTTGGTGGCCAAGGATCCGGAGGCGGTACTGCAGCAGGAGTATCTTCGCTGCGTATAGGATCTACGTCCTATGACGGCACCATCCAAATCTTTGCTGGAAACGGGCTGTCCTTCCTTGAGGGTGCTTCTTCGTTCCAGATTGAGTTGGACGTTGACATTCGTAATGCTCCTAGCAATATTACGAACTTGTCTGACTCGTTGTCTACCTTAGACAGCGAAGTTGGCTCGCTGACCGGCACGGTTGGCAGCATCCGCCAAGTCCCTGATTCGTCAGCAGCTGCGGTAGGTCACGTGCTTACTGTCAACAACGCTAACGAAGCCGAATGGAAGGCTCCTACGGGAGGCTCTGGCGGCGGCGGTGGCGCAACTAACATTAGCGGTCTTGACGACGTTACGCTTAGCACCCTGACGGATGGCGACATCTTGGTGGCTTCGGGCGGAGACTTCGTTAACCAAGCGCCTAACTTCCTCACCTCTGGTGACGTTGCTAATGTGGCTTTGTCTGGCGAGTACTCGGATCTAGCTAATGCTCCGACCATTCCTGACACTACGGGCAACTGGGACTTTACTACCGACCGCGCACAAGTAGCATTCAGCGCCCCCAACAACGAGACGCTGCAATCAGGCTACGTCTGGCGTTGGACCGGCTCTCAATTTAAGCCAGCTCAGCTTGACATCTCTGATGTTAACACCGCAGGCAATACGCCTTTGGCTGACCTTATGGATGGAACTACTGAGGCTGCTCCTGAGTATGCTTCTGGAGATGCCAATAAGGTATTGACGGTTGCTGCAGGCGGCACTGGCCTTGAGTGGGCTACTGCCGCTTCAGGTAGCGGGCCTAGAATCTGGAGCTGCTACTTTGATCGTAGCGA
>VMHT01080452.1_pt1 | contig 21374 bp, 20 predicted proteins | sample 4693611 | NCBI WGS metagenome assembly VMHT01 (sample SAMN12280063, study PRJNA550983) | marine metagenome | isolation source: seawater sampled from same location over 5 years 0.02-0.2 micron viral filtrate | place: USA: collected off the coast of southern California halfway between the port... ...
GCATCTGCTACAGCATCTAACTGAGTTTTGTTCATTCTATTTACAGAAGTACCCATAGCCTCTTGTAGGGTAGCTAGTTCAGTATTAGTTGCACCATTAGTCCAAGTTTCTGAACCATAAGTAGCATTAGAGTTATATTGCCAAGTGCCTGAGTTGTTACGAACAATAGACCTTATACCACTAGTGTTATGTGCAATTTTCCAAATAGCTCTATCATCAGTAGATACACAATAATGAACAGTTCCATCACCTGCAGCTTCATCAGCAGTCATAGAGTTAATATCAGTCCAATAGGTAGAGTCGGTAGAGTTTGTGGTGTGAACAGCATGGTAACCTGATGGAATACTAACAGCACCTACTGTATATTCATTTATATCACTACCATCACGACCAGCAACAAACATCTTAGTACCATCTGTATTAAAAACTACACTTGATGGAAATGTATCTTGCGAACTTACTGAAATACTTTTATTTGAATAACTTGCGGTAGATACGTCAAACCCTGTAGTAAGTGTGTATTGCCATACTGTATCTGACGGATAACCAACAACAAACATCTTAGTACCATCTGTATTAAAACAAACTCCAGTTGGACCAGAATCTTGAGAAGATGTAGAAAAACTTTTACTAGAATAACTTGCAGTTGATATGTCAAATCCTGTAGTAAGTGTGTATTGAAATACTTTATCTTCATTAGATGTAACAATAAACATACTAGTACCATCTGTATTAAAAGTTATTCCTGTTGGATAACTAGTTTGTGAAGATAGATTAAATGGTGATTGATAACTTAATGTAGATACGTCAAAGCCTGTGCTTAATGAATAATAAATAACATAACCACCAGCACCAACAACAAACATTTTAGTTCCATCTGTGTTGAAAGCTACCCCAAAAGGTTGTGTTTCTTGTGAGTCTAAACTAAAATTTTGAGAATATGAAGCAGTAGAAACATCAAACCCTGTGCTAAGATTATATTCAAATATGTCATTATTAGTGTCCCCAAGAACAAACATCTTAGTGCCGTCATTGTTAAAAATTACATCTTGAGGAGTTGAGTCTTGTGAGCTTACAGAAAAGTTTTGAGAATAACTTGCATTAGATAAATCAAACCCTGTGTTTAAGTGACTTAACTCTAAATCACCATCGGTTGTATTATATACAACTGCATACATCTCCCAAGAACCTGAAGCTACTTGAGCGTAAGACGTAGGAGTAGAAGTTTGTGAAACTGAACCACTAGTAGCTGTAAGAACAAATTTACCACTATTGGCTTCAATAGTTTTGCCTACATCAGCAGATGCAAATGAGCCTGAACCAAGAGAAACTGCTGAAAATCCTAATGCGTATTCATTTATATCTTGTCCACTATTTCCTGTAACAAACATTTTAGAGCCATCTGCATTAAAAGCTATTCCTGTTGGAAGTGTATCTTGCGAACTTATATCAAAAGCTTGTGTATAAGAAGCTGTAGAAACATCAAAGCCTGTGGTTAATGTATATTCATTTATTTTTTGACTACCGCCTGAAACATACATTTTAGTTCCATCACTATTAAAAGCTAGTGCTCTTGGATTACTATCTTCTTGTGCTGATATACTAAAACTGTCTGTAAAACTTGCTGTGCTTACATCAAACCCTGTGCTTAATGCGTATTCGTTTACATCTTTTCCATCATAACCAAGAATAAACATTTTAGTTCCATTACTATTAAAAGCAATGCTCATTGGAAATGTGTCTTGAGAAGATACAGAGAAATTCTGTGTATAAGAAGCTGTAGAAATATTAAACCCTGTGCTTAATGCGTATTCGTTTACATCATCTCCTGCAAATCCAACAACAAACATTTTAGTACCATCATTATTAAAGGCTAATCCACCAAGAAATACCTCTTGTCCTGATACATCAAAATTTTGTGTGTAAGAGGCTGTAGAAACGTCAAATCCTGTACTAAGTGCATATTCATTTATGTCATTACCTGTATCACCAATAACAAACATTTTAGTTCCGTCTGTGTTGAAAGCAAGACCTTTTGGTGAAGTGTCTTGAGAAGCTACAGAAAAATTTTGTGTGTAAGAAGCTAAAGACAAATTAGGATTTGTAAAACTTAAAGTAGTTGCTGGTGCTGAATTTAAAAGTGTATAGTTTTCGGTAGTTGAATTAATATCCCAAGCATTATTAGTTACACCTGATTGTGCAACTTCTTTGGTTACAGATACTACTGGTACAAGAACATTGTCAGATAAACTTATTGTAGATACTTCACCTGTTGTAAATGTTTTGGTTAAAGTAGTTTCGGCTGATGCTATATTTGTTAATTGTGAACCATCTACGGCAGGTAGCTTGGCAGAGCCATCTAATTGCACAAGGTTACTAGCAGATGTACCTGCAGTTAATGTTGCGGCACTACCTAATCCTAATGTTGTTCTTTGTGCTGAAGCGTCTGCATCATCTAATAAGGCTTTACCTGCACTTGTTAAATCATAAGTTCCTGCCGTTCCACTACCTGTAAATTGTATGCCTTTGTCGGCAGCAGAAGTAAGTCCTGCAAGAGCGGATAAATCAGCGTCAAAGGCTTGCACATTTGTGCCAATAGCTAACCCTAAATTTGTTCTTGATGTTCCAGCATTGTCAACATCTGATAGGTTATTACTACCACTTAAAAATCCACTTGCTGTAAACGCAGCTTGTGTCCATGCAGAGCCACTCCAAATAAATAATTGATTTGATGATGTATTAAAATATAACGCACCAGTAAGAAGTGCATCACCATCATTATCAACTGTAGGTGCTGAGCCTTTTGCACCCAAAAATCTGTCGTCAAAAGCATCATAAGATGCAGCAGCAGATGTAGCACTTGCAGCCGAAGCTGTGGCAGAAGTTGCACTAGCAGTTGCAGAAGTTGCTGCGGCAGTTTGAGAAGTTGAAGCAGCAGAAGCTGATGTTGCGGCAGCAGTTGCCGAACCTAATATACCATCAACATATCCTTTTGTTGTTGCGTCACCTGTGGCTGTTGGTGTGTCTAATCCTGTAACTTTATTGCTACCCATAGCAAGGTTGCCAGACAATGTACCACCACTTAAATTAAGTTTTAGTGCGTCTGCAGTATCAACATAAGTTTTTGTTGTAGCGTCATTTGATGCTGATGGTGCTTTTAGTCCACTAACAGTATTAGAATTAGCGTCTATATCACCTGTCATAGTACCACCTGCAAGTGGTAATTTAGCGGCTATTGAATTTGTTACAGTTGTTGAGAAACTAGCGTCATCACCTAATGCTGCGGCTAATTCATTTAATGTGTTTAATGCTGCAGGTGCGGAGTCAACTAATCCTGATACTTCGGTGTCAACATAGCCTTTTGTAGCTGCATCTGTAGAGCCAGAGGGCGAGGCAAGTCCTGTAATTGTTTGTGAGGTTGTACTATCCATATCAAGTGTGCCATTTATGGTCACATTGTTAAATGTTGATGTACCACTTGTTGCTGTAACATTACCATCTATTGCACCGACAAACTTAGTATTGGCAGTTATTGTCGTTCCTGTAACTGCGGCAGGGGTTGTACCACCTACGACACCATCTACTGTTCCTGTAACATTACCTGTAAGATTACCAGCAAAGTTTGTATTAGCTGTAATAACTGTGCCTGTAATAGCTGCAGGAGTATTTGCACCTATAACACCATCTATATTACCACCTGATATTGTTACAGTAGAACCTAAGTTAGCAGTAGACGAAGCTGATAAAGTAGAGAAAGCTCCTGTGCTTGCACTAGAAGCACCAATAGGTGTTCCGTCTATTGCACCACCATTGATGTCTGCTTTGGCTATAGTAACAGCTCCTGTGCCGTTAGGAGTAAGGTTTAGGTCACCATTAGTATCTAAAGTAACAATGGTATTTCCATCAAGATGAAGGTTGTCTATTTTTATTGTTGATAATGCTTGTGTGCCTAAATTAATGTCAGCAACTTGTTTCATTATTTCACGCATTGCGTTATTTATATTACTTGGTGAACAACCTTCACTAATATCTATACTGTTTATATCAGTATTAGATGAAGCTGTGTCTGACCATGTAGTAATGTTTGTTTTGCTCATTTTGTACTCCTAATTACTATAAATTATCTTCTGCAATATTTCTTGATGTTTCTTGTATTAAAGATGTTGGGTTTCCTATAATTGCTTGTTGTGAAATTTTACCTGTCGCAATAAGTGTTTGGACAAGTTTCTCATAAACTTTATCATAGCCAGAAATTTTAATATCACTTTTTATCTTTAACAATTCTTCTGGGCTTGCGGCAGTCATAAATTCATACACTCTATCAGCATAACCTCGTTGATAAAGTTCTGGTTTTGATGCAACATCTTTTGTAGATATTAATTTTTTTATAATTTCTGATTTTGACATATTAGCTATATCTTTACTTTCCGTTATTATTTTATTTGCCCTTGAAATTTTTTCAGCAGTATTTGATTTGTTTAAAACTGAATTGCTAGTATTTTTCATTTTTACAATATCAGTTAAATTATTAATTAATTTATCGCCTTCACTCTTGCCTAATATAATTCTTAAAAAATCTCTATTGTTTGGTGTTTTTATAACATTTAAGGCAGGATTTGCACCCATGCCCTCAACACCTGTGTTAACTGTTTGTGTTAATCTTTGTTCAAAAAAATTATACACACCTTGTTGAAATGATGTCTTTTCACTTTTTGATAAATTATCCATAATATATTGTAATTCTTCAACTGTTTGTATTTTTTGAAAATTATAGCCATCATCTAATGCTTTTATTATTTCACTATCACCAGCAAATTCGTCACGAGCTTTTTTATATGCAGGATTTTTACCATCTAACCAAAATAAATAATCATTTAAGTTTCTTGTTCTTATACCTTTTTCAGTATTATCAATAGCAACCTCACCTTTAGCTTTACCGGTCTGTAAGGCTTTGCCATATCCCATTTTAATATAATGTAATAATTCAGTTTTCATTTCTATTATTTCATTATTTTTGCCATCAACAATTTTACCATTTTTAATAAAAACTTTAGGCATTTTTACACCATCAAGTTTTGCTAAAGTTAATGCTCTTTCAAAGGCTTCTTCAAAATCAGGTTTTGAAATAATATTTTGAAATTCAATATCATTTTTAATATTTATTTTTTTTGCGTTTGCTATCTTATAAATTGCATCTGCTTTGACACCCCTCGTGTGTAACAATTTTTTTAAGGTTTCAAACCTTAAACCTGTTTCTGGAAAGGCAATTTCAAGTTCACTTTTTACTCTTTTATTTAATGTATTGTTTCTATTTTTAAAAAAGTTTCTTATATCTCTTGCTTTGTTATTTTCGCCAAGAACTTTTGCAGCAATAATCATCATTTGGTCATCATCAACTTCAGGTGCATCAATTAAAGAATAACCTTTTTTATTTTTTTTAATTACATTTTCAAAAAAAGTATCTATATTTTGACCGCTAGTTTCAATAAGTTCTCTTAATTCTTTTTCGGCTCGTTTTTTTCCTAATTTTGATGCTCGGCTTCTTCTCAAGGATATTAGATTTGATGCACCATCACCTAATGGTACTGCAATAGTATTAAAAACACCTGAAATAAAAGCATCTCTTGCAGCATTAAGTCCTTTTGATTGTAAAGTTTCAGGTACATTAATTTTTCCATCTTCCCTTAATATAACTTCACCTTCACCAACACCATAAATGCCACCTTCAATAACTCTTGTTCCAATTCTTGCTTTTTTACTTTTTCCTTTTTCAGCTTTGCTAAAAACTCTGCCTAATGGATTTGCAAAAAAACCAGCACCTTCCTCTATCGTTGATTGAATTGGAAAGTTTTGTCTTTGAAAATCTTTTGTTTTATCTGCTAATACAGCACCTTCACCTATTGTTAAATCTTTACTAAGTAAACCTTGCAGTCCTCCAGCAAAATCATCAGCAAAAGCTGATGATACACCACTTAAAACAGGTGATAATCTAGGTGAAATAATTGATGTTTTGCCTCTTAAACTTGGTGCAAGTTTATAGCCCTCAGGTAAAATTTTATTATTTTTAAATTCATTATATATATCAAGTGCTTCTGATGAACTTACATTAACACCTTTTGGTGTTGTTAATGTAAATTCTTGATTGTCTTTTTCAAAAGAATATTTAGACATATTATGTACCCTCTGGTACTTCTTTAAAGTTTACTAAACCATCATTATTTTCAGTATTAGATAAACCTTTAAATTGTTCTTTTAAATTTTCAACTTCACCGGCAAATTCTTGAGTTAATCTGTTAGTCGCTATCATTTCTAATTCTGGGTGTGTTTTAGAACCACCAAATTGTGAACTTACTTCCACATATAATGCTTGATAACGAATTTGCCTTCTTTGAGCAATTTTAAGGGCATTTATTAATAATTGATTTGATTCTTTAGATTTACCTAATGTTGGTGCTGCCGCTTGAACAAACGCCAAATCTCTATCAGTTGGATTTACACCTAACATTTTTACTAGAGGTAAAACTAAATTATTACTTAAAGCGTCAAAACTTGTTAATTGTGAAAGTTGTTTTCTTCCTTCTTCATCAACTAAACCAAAAGCATCAAACAATCCAAGTGCGTATTTTCTTATACCAGATAAAGCACCTGTATCAAAATTAGGGTCATCTAACATTGATTGCATAATGTCTATATTTGGCAATGCTTCACGAGCTGCATTTGCTTTTTCAGTCATAGTTTTATAAGCGGTAAGTTTTGCTTCTTGTTGTAATGGATTAACTTGTTTAACATACTTATCCATATATTCTTCCAAAGGAATATTCATTGCTTTAGCAACTTTTTCATAACTTGTTCTTGTGTCTTTTTCATCACCATATTTTGCTTTTCTATAAGCACCCATTGGGTCTGCTTGAACATTTGAACCCATTGGTCTAGCCGCACCCATTCTATTAAATTCTTGTGCCATTGCTAACATTGGTGCTGCTTCTGTATATGCTCTTTCAAGCCTATTAAATATTCCTTTGTTAGCAGTTCTAGGTGGTTGGATTTGTTGAGCAATAGTTGGTGGTTGCATACCTTGTCTAGGTGCTGTTCTTAAATCTACATTTGGTGAAGCAGGTAGGTTTCTTAATGATAAAGTGTCCACATTAGGAGGTGGTGTTGGCGTTTGTGGTAACATTGGTCTTGGCGTAATACCAAGAGGGTTATTACCCATATTTTGCATTGAACTTTGTAAAAGACCACCCAATGACGCATTTGCTGTACTTGCCGATATTTGGTCAAGCATATTTAATCTTTTTTGTTTTTCTTGTGGGGGTAGATTTGAATTTAATATTTCTTGTCTTGTCATTTTAATTTCCCATAAATCCTTTAATGCCTGTTCCAATACCAACAATATTACCAATAGTTCCTAACGCTTGGTTAAATGGATTGTATTGATAAGGTGAACTTGTTGAACCATAATTTCCTGCAGCAGTTCCAACTTGACCTAAGAATTGATTTAAGTTTTGTGCAGGTGCTGATTGAAGGAAATTAAATCTATCCATATTAGCTAAAATATCTCTTTGTGCTTGTTGTTGTCTTACTTGACCAACTTTAGCTAAGTTTGAATAATCAGTATAATCTTGTTGTGCCATATTAAATGCTTGAGGTATCATAGCATTTTGTCTAGCCCTTTCTGTTTCATAATTTTTATAATAGACATCACTAAGGGCGTTTGTAAGGGCGTTTTGATTGTAAGCTGACCCCAATCTACCTGCTTGTGAAAAAGTGCCTTGTACCCTATCCGTTACAGGGTCAACAACGGCTCTTTGAAAATAAGGATTTGTGTTTGCGTTTAAAAAATTACCTTGAAGTGTATTTAATGCTAAATCTTGCCCTTGTCTTTGTAATGGTGAACCTGACAATGCCCTATTTGTTTGCAAATTCATTGCCATTTGTTGTTCAGGGCTAAAACCTGCAACAGTATTTTCTGGAAAATAGTTTAAACCTCCGCCCTCACCATAAAGTCTTTGGGCTTCATTTGCTCCATAGGCTAAAAATGGTGCTGCATACGCAGGGGGGTTTGTAGTTGAAACTGATGTTCCTGTTTTATCGCCACCTATACTCATTATAAACTCCTTATTGAAATTGTACCTACTTCTTCATAGGCTCTATCTTTATCTTTTACTCTTGACCAACCTTTGCGACCCATAATCATTGATTTTTTACAACCAATAGATTTAGCCCACTCACAAATTGGCTTTTCCATTTCTTTTAGTTCTTCTAAGTCACCACCACCTAACCAAAATCTTAACATTTTGTATTTAGGGTATGTGACTATTTCAGTTACACAAGCTGACTTTTGACCTGTCCAAAGTTGGGCATCATTTCTTGTAATTGCATAATAAATATCTTTTTCAGTATGCGTATCAATGCCTCTATCTAATGCTTCCAAAATATATTTTCGTGACTTTAGCCACGCTTCTTTATCCAATGATGATGTATTCATATTGTCTTGATGTTCCACTACTATTATGTGTAATTGTAAAAGAACCATTTGTTCTTGTTGATACAAATAAACTTGTTAATTCACTTGCGGCATTACTTGATTTTGGCATAAACAAAACAACGCTGTTTTCACTTGCACGAGCATCATTTACTGTTGTTGTAGAAGATGAGGTTTGCAAGGTAACGCTACCGGTAGAATTTAATCCACCATCTATTGTTCTGTTGACTATTTCAGCAACTAATCTAGGGTCACCACCGGCTTGTGGTAACTTTCTATATTGATTGTCTGCCATTTACCTTTTCCCTGTTGTCTTTGCCTCTAATTCCACACCTTGAATATATTTCCAAGTGCCTGATACATTTAATCTTACCTTATGATACCTACCTTGATTTGACCTAATGTTGCAATATCCATTTGCATTTAAAGATGATAAATTACCAAAACTATCACTATCAACTTGTCTATTTCTTGTTGATACTTGTGCCGATATATCCGGTGTTGTTCCTTGTGCAATTTCTACATAAGGAATAACATTTGTAATAATACTTGTTTTACCACCACCGGTATCTAAATCAGCTGTTTCTATTAAAGCCGCTTTATTGTTGCCAGAAAAAGTATGTATTTTTTTGTCTTTTGCACCACCAAAGATAAATTGACCACCAATATAAATGGCACTATCTAATGATGCCGGTAAGCCATCTAAGGATGTACTTATAAAATTTAATTCTTCAAGGGTATAATTAATAGTCATAAAAGAAGATATTAATTCACAATCTAATTCTGCATAAGACCATCTATCTAAAGCATAATTATATATTAACAATCTATCCGGCTCATCATTGTTAGATGAACCTGATGTATATGACCACACAACTATTTGTTCTGTTGGGTCAACAGCGGTTGACATTCTTCCTTTGTTTCTAATTGTAAAATCATCAAAGAAAAATCTATTAACTTTTTCTGCACCTATTGGTGTTGATGTTCTACCATCAAATTTATAAAAACCATCATCTGATAAATAAAATACAGTTGAACCAACATTAGCAACAGAATTAGGATAGTTACAACCAAAACCTGTTTGCACTTTGTCAAATTGAAATATTAAAGGCGTTCCACTATAAGTACCAATAACAATGCCTTTTTCACATAATATTGTTGCATATTCACCACCAACAATGCCGGTAATTTCACCCATATCAAATATATCTTGTATATCGGATTGATTTGTTCCTGCAGTCCAACCGGTATGTGATGCCAATGATGACCAATACAATCTATTTGTGTATGTTGTGCCGCCATACTTTACATTTCCGGTAAAAACAAAATCACGAACAACCGCTATGTGTTTTGCGGCAGGTGAACCTGATATATCTGCAAACAATGAACTTGTACCATTATCATATACTTGTAATATATTGTTGTGTCCTGATGCACCAATAACAAAACCACTAAAGTCTATAAATTTCCAAACATCTGTATCTTCAAGTGTTGTGTAATTACCTGATTTAGATATGTTTGTTAAATTAGAATTTGATTTTGTAAATTCATATAATTGGCTAGCATCACCAGCAAATATTTTTGGGTCACCACTACTATCTTTTGCCGCAAATAAACCTCTTATTCTACCACTTGCAGCATTGCTATAAGCCGATAAATCTTGCAAACCTCTATAACCTTTTGCAGCCGGTATTACATTTTTAGCAACTGTAACACCACTTGCGTTATCAGGTTGGTCTGGTAGCCATTCACCAAATGACATATTCATCATTATGTCATCTCACTGTAAAGACTTCGCATTTCTAAACCAGAACCATAACTTCCTTTTTCATCATCAATTCTAATTTGTTGCAATGTTAATTGTATAAGTTGTTCATATTGTGCAGCTCTTTGTTCATCAAGCAAATATGTATAAGCATGAAATAAACTACCATACAAATATAAGTCAGGGTATCTAGTTAAAATAGTGTTTGATGTATTACTATCACTTAATGATGCAACGCCTGATTTGTAAGTTAATTCTATATTATATGCACTATCCGGTATTGGTGCTAAAAATAAATTATCGCCAATAACACTATAAACTCTTGGTAATCCTGTGCCGGTAGTAGAATGTTCTATTTTTACTTGCAATGGTGTTAAGTATCTTAATGTTACTCTTGGATTATTCATAACTTTAACATTTCTAATAGTTCTTAAATCAGTTGGTAAAGAAATATAAGCATTGTCAGGTGTTGCTGATAATGTTGTTCTATTTTCTTGTGACCTTGTTTCTAGTTCACGAGATATGCGACTTTCAGCTAAATCAATAAATGTATCAATTTGAGATGTTAAATCATCTCTAGCTAAAAAATCAGCAATAGCTGTTTTAAGTTCTGAATAAGTTGTAATTGCCATTATATATTACCACCGCCTGTTCTAAAAAATTTGTTGTCAGGGTCATTTAGCCATCTAGCCCATGCCTTTTTGTTGTGCTTTGGTTCTCCAAGTTTTTCTATTAAATCATAGTATAAATTTGCAGGTATTTCTGCAATTTGTCTCATGTGGTTTTGGCTTCCAACAAGATTATATGGTTTGTAATCCATATCTAAGTCTTTTGCTTTTTTAATTATTTCTTTTGTTTCTTGTTCTACCGAAACATAATGCTGACCATCATTACCACCATGAAAATAAGTTGTTTTCTTTTGATGTGGGTCATATCCAATAATTTTTTTTGTCATTTTTATCTCTTGATTTTAGGGAGCTGCCATTAAAGACAGCTCCCATTTATTAGACTAAGATGTACTTAAATCAGTCACCATTGCATGAGCTTTTGGTGCAGTTGGAACAAATGTCCATTCTGATATTATTGCAAACTTAGTTGCATCACCGGTTGGTGCTACATCTGAAACAGAAAATAATCTGTTAGGTAAATGACCAACTGAATAATGGTCACTATCTAGCAAGAATACTGTATCATTTGGCATTTGTCTGTCTATTGTGACAGATAACTCACCAAAGTCTGTTAGATACATTGACACACTTCCAATAATAGCAATTTCTTTTGGTGCTGAATATTGAAGTTGTGCAGTTGCTACTGAGCCACCTGATAAATCACTAAATGCGACTTTGTTAGCAGGTGAAACAACTAACATATCTGGTTGTCCACCATCTGTGTATGCTAATTTCATTGCAGCGTCTATTTTAGCTAAAGTAAGTGCAGCGTTTGTGCCAGCTTTGTCAGAAACATCACTACCATCACCGGTTGGTGTTGTAGATGGTGATACTAGATTTACATTAGTTATATAAGAACTAATTTTACCAGCTTTTCTTGGGTCTGATGCTGAACGAGCTTCATTTTTACATAATGCTTTTTCAATATCTCTGCGTTGCTCTAAGCCTTTTAGAACCTTGACATAAGCGGTCTCTTTATCCCTACCTGCTTTATCAACACTATCTAAAGTGCCTGATACTGATGCGGCTTGGATTGAGATTTGATGATAGTTGCCAAGTCTTGTTGTTACAGTTGGATTGACATAAGAATAGTCTGCACCTTCTGCGGCATAGTTATCATCAGCTGCTGCTGTTAGTTCTTGTACTTGCCATTCGTGAAATACGCCTGATGTAGTTACTTTTTTACCATTAGAAAATATTGGTGTTTCTGCAGGGTCTATACGAGTAATAACATCTGACAAATCTTCTCTTTCACCGATTGCGTTTGCGGTTTTATATGTTGCCATAGTTTTTTCCTTTTTAGGTTATGTGGATTTTTGTAAAAGATAATCAACAGCCGAATCCATGCTACCTGTTGACCTTAACTTACTAAAGGCTTTATCAACCTTTCCTTTTTTTAGGTCATTAGAGGTTGTTATTTTCTTTCCAGACTTTGCCATCTTTGGTGCTTTGCGTAATTTTTTTTGCATAAGAGGTTTTTTAGTTTGTAATTCATCAAACATCATTGCTTTTCTCAACATTAATATTGCCCTATGGTCGGTAGCTTGACTTAATTCTGCATCTGTAAATCTTTCCCTTTCAGGTAAATTTTTTGCATAATTTACAATCTTCCTTTTTTCACTTTCGGCAATTTTCTGGTCTTTCCACTCCGGTATAGCATCATTCAAGTATTGTTGTGATTGTGCTATAACCTTTTGCATTTGTTGTTGACCTTCAATTTGTTGTTTATATTGCAACTCTTGATTTGTTTGTTGAACCCTTGCTAAGTGTTCTCTTTTGTCTCGCCACGCATCTTTTTGCCTAACATATTCCAATGGGTCATCTTCATATAATCTTGTCCATTGTTCTTCTGTTGGCTCATTTTGTATGTCACTAGATAGTTGCTGGTTTACTTGCTCTAAACCTAAGCGGAGATTTTCTCTCTCTTGTAAAAGTTCCGATTGTTGCTGTTCAAATTGTTTTTTTTGGCTAGCAAGTTCGGTTGTCTTTCTAGTATAATCAGATTGTCGGCTATAACCTGCAGCTAATTCGTCAAGGGTAACATCTTTATCTTCACCATTAATCTTAACAGTAATATATTCTTGTTCCTCATATTCCTCAGCTTCGGCTTCAGTTATTGTTTCATCTAATTCTTCCGATACATCTTCTTCAACAGCTTCAAGTGGCTCATCTTGTTCTTCAACTTGATAAGGTTCTTCACTTGTTGGTTCATCTATATCTGTAATGGTTTCAGTTTCGTCAACTTCTACCTCTGGTTGTACCTCTTGATTCGGTTGTGGATTATCTTCTGTTTCCTGCCTGTCAAGTAGTAGGCTTGTGGCTTCCGCCATGTTGATAGGTTCGTTCCCTGTTGGGTTGTCGGCTGTCATTTTTTGCTCCTTTAGACTGCGTTATGCTTGGTCTTAGTTGATTTGTGTTAATTGGTCATTTGCAATCTTACCGGTTGCAATGACATTTTCTATGTGTTGCTTAACTGTTTTAAGAGTTTTCAACATCATAAAAACTGTTTCACGAGGTTTTTGTTGTTCAATAGAACTATTTTCCCATGCTGTATGGTATTCTTTTTCTAAATAATCAAAAGCCTCTTTTAGAATTTCGTTTTCAAGTAATGCTTGTGCTTGTTTACCACGAGCAATTTCTTTTTGTATTTTATCCATGTTATCCATTTTTATTTCCTTTTTAATTATCCATATAATATTTCATCAAGTTGTTCTTCTGTGTAGCCTTTTTCTAACAATGATGTTTTTTCCGTATCTGTTAAAAATAAATCTTCATTTGAAGTATTGGCATAAAGAATACCTCCTAATAAACCTGCAGTTTCAGGGGTTGCTTGTTGTGATGCAGATGTTAAGGCATTTGCGGCTGTTTCATCTAAACCCATTAATAAATATTGATTTTTTACATCACTTTCAGAACGAGCAGGTAATCTAAAATCTTGCATATTAATAGTATCTTCACCATTTGCTATTGCTTTTAATGATAGCAGGCTTGTTCCTTTTATAACATTATCAGCTAATGCAGTACCATCATTGCCGTCTGTTCCTGTATAATAAAATCTTTTCATAGTGTCGGTTGAGTTTGTAATATCTCCTGTTTCAGCACTATAATTTAATCTATTATCTGATGTTTGTTCACTTTCTTGGTCACCAAAACTTAAACTTAATGGTCTTTCTCTTCCTGTTTCAACTAAATGGTCGCCTTCAACATTTAAACCATAACCATCTGCAATAGTATTAATAGCAGTACCAATACCTTGTGATATTGCCGATGCTTGGTCAACATGACTTTGTTTAAACTTATCACCTGCCATACCAAACTCAGTATTTGTTGAAGTATTGTAATCAAAAGCACCAGAACCTGTTTTGCCTGAAGGAGGAGCATCAAGTTGATTTGCTATAAATAAAGCTGTTCCAATTATTGCTGTTGCAGGATTAGTAGCAAGACCTTGTATGCCACTAGCTGCTCCACCAACCGGTACTGCTGCTGCCGTTGCGGTTGCCGGTATCATAGCAGTATTGTATGCTGCTCCACCTAAAAGACCTGACGCACCAATTCCTGCGGCAGCATTAAACACATTAGAAACATTGCCATCTTCTATTGCATCAAGTGCTGATAAAAGACCTCCGCCTAGTGCGAAGGCTTCACCACCTGTAAAACTTGTAGCATCATTTAATCCTGAACCAACAGCACCAAAACCTTCATTAATTGGATTATTTATAAAATTACCAAATTTATCAATTTGTTTGTCAAAAAAGTTTTTTTGAACTACTTTTTCACCAATTTTAATTCCATTTTCTACGACATCAACAACTTTAAAGTCTGGGCTAAAACCTGTTGCATCAAAACCATAAGCATCATAAGCCCCAGTTATATCGCCATCTAAGCCTAAAATGCTTTTAAAAGCATCTGCACCTGTTGCAATATCAGTTCCAATATTTAAACCTAAATCTGTATCTAGCGTTACAGGATTTATTAGATTAGATGTAGATGTATATGTATCTGTTATATTTCCTGCTGTAACTTGGATAACATTACCAACTGCCGTTTTTATTGGAACACCATTATCAATAAGGCTTGTTAGAAGTGATGTAGCATTATTAGATAACACATTGCTATTTATAAGTGTATTAATATCATTAGTGGCAGTTGCTTGGCTTGTTGTATCAACACTATTTATGAGTGAACCTAAAGAAGTATTTGTGTTTGCTGATGTTTTAACAACATTACTTCCACTATTATCTATTTCAAGATTATCATTACCAGTTCCGCCAATAACGCTTGAAACTGTTATTAAATTATTATTATTACTACCATCTAGTGTACTATTATCTTCAGAAGTATCTGTGCCACTTAATGTAATTTTTTCAGTAGTTGAACCACCATCTGTACTTCCACCATTAGTGCTTCCTCCTGTTGATGAAATAGTATTACCACCAATAGTAATTACAGATGTACCACCATTTGTTGTTCCACCATCACCATCATCATTTCCACTACCGCCTGTAATAGTTGAGCTACCACCATTTGGAACGCTACCATTCTCACCACCAAGTAAACTTGTTGCACCTGCACCAATTAAACCTGCAGCACCTAAACCTGTTAAATCAATACCATCATCAGTTGTACTGCCACCTTGATTAACAAAAGACTCCCAAAAAGCAGGGTCATAAGGTAACCTTTGATAAACATTCATGTTAAATGTATCAGGGCTAACTGCAAAACTTCTTTGAAAGTCACTTTCAAGTGTTGGGTATTGGTCAAGCATATTTAACAAAGGTTGTGGTCTTTGTTGCATAACATCTAAATCTGACAATGTGTCTAATGTAGGTGTGTTTTGTAATAAACCTTGTTGTGGAACAAAATAATTAGGATAGTTTTGTACAGGTTGAAAATTATCCATAAAGCCTGAATAATCTATTTGCTGTGTCGTTGGTTGTGCAGCGTTTAAACCACTAAGTATTGCTAATGTTTCGTCATCTAAATTTGACATTACTCAACTCTTGGTAAGTTTGTTGATGGTTGTCCACCAACTTGTTGTTCAAAACCTCTTAGTTGAGCTTCATACCTAAGTTCTTCTTTTCTTATTTCCATTTTCATTTGCAATTCTTCACGCTTTAATTGTAATTCAGCGTCTTGTTTTGCTTTTTGTAATTGAATATCGGCTTCCATTTTTTGTTGTTCAAGTTGCATTTTAATTTGTGCTTCACTTGGTTGTGGTGGTTGTTGTGGTTGTGGTGGCGTATCGGCAGGATTTTTAAAGAACCTTGACGCATCTTTAAATCCGGCTAGCCCTGATAATTCTGCCAATGTATTTCTATATTGTTCTAAAGAAACTAATGGGTTTTCAGCACCCATTTGAAGTAATATTTGTTCTTGTTTTTGTGCCATTTGATTTAAAAATGCTAGTTTTTCGTTTGTTTGACCGCTACCTAAACCAACATTAACTGTAATATCATATTCATGCTTCCAATTTGTAGGGTCTATTGGCACAAATTTATTATTTAACCTTATCATTTGGTCTTTTTTGCCATGATGTAAACATAAAGTTAGGATTAATCTAAATAATTGTTTTACGCCTGTTTCGGCAAAAACCCTCGCAATCATTTCAATTTTACCTTGTGCAGCATTAACTTGAGCGGCAACAGCGGTTGCGGTTGTAGATTGTAGTGCATCTGCATCAAGACCCATTGAGGCTTTTGAAAGTCCTGTTCTTTGTTCTTTTAATTCATCAAGATATTGCAACAAACTATAAGCATTTTGACCTATCATTTGTGGTTGCAATGGTTGTAATGAATTTGCTTGTCTTACCCTAACAACACCACCTGCCCTTGAATTTAACAAATCATCAATATTAACTTGACCCTCAACAGCGGCAATTCTTGAATTATTAGTAAGATATATATTATCTAATAATTGTCTCATTACAGTTGATTTAATTAATTGTATGTCCATAACAATTTCAGCTAAACTTCTACCAATAAGTCTATGCGGCATTAGTATGGGAGATAAACAAGCAAATGGTATATGGTCAAAAACTTCATTTTCAACTATTTCAGAACCTTCGCCAATAGTAACAACCCTGCGTAATTCAGCAATACCATCACCATCATAATCAGCTTTTATGTATGCTTCGACAACTAATACATCACGCATTGACATATCACTTGTATCAGTATCACTACCGGTCTCAACATCTTCAAATCTATTTTGTACTTCATCACCAAAATCTAATTCGGAATGTCCGGCATATCTTTCAACCAAATCTCTATCATAACCCATTTGTATAAGGTCACTTACTTTCATGGTTGTGCGGTGGGCTACAAAATCAGCTTCTTCTAAAGATGATGCTCTTTTAGAAACTAAAAATTCTTCTGGTGGAATATTATCAACTTTAATCATACCACCATAACTTTTTCTTTTTATAACAACATCATGTCTAGCATTACTTTCATAACTATCCATAGTTTCCATTGACATTTCGTCAACTTGATATTCTTCTTGCTCTTCCGTTCTTTGTTCAAGAACTTCAACGCTTTCGTCTTGCAATAAAAGTGTTAATTCATCATCTGAAAGATTAGTATATGTTTCCTCTTCCATTGTTTCAGTTTCATCATAATAAACTTTTACAACGCCTAGTTTTTGTAACAACGCATCCTTAAAAAAATTATGTAAAACAACAAAACCATTATTTTGACAATTTATAACATAATTTGCGTATGATGTGGCTTGTTCTGCACCCTCAACATCTTCTTCATTGCGAGGCATAAATTTTACAAAATCATCTGTTTGTGTAAAAGTACGCATAAGGCTAGGCATGATAAATTCTATGGTGTCGGCAACCTCTGTTGTAACAACTTGAGAACGACCTTCTTGTTCGTTACCATACTTTTCACCCATATAGTAATCCATAGCCTTAATTCTGTCTATGCCGTACTCATTATCATAATAGCCATGTGCGTTCTCTATTTCATTACGCAACAAGGCTTGAAATTCTAGCTTATCCATTAAAAAATCCTATTTAGCAGTTTTTTTATTTGCAGGTTTTTTCTTAGTTTCAACAGGCTTTTTTGTTTCTTTCTTAGTCTGTCTTTCCATATCTAATACTTGACTTCTTTGCATTGTATTATCCTAAAAGTATTGTTAATAAAAGAATTGCAATAATGCCGCCCAATGCTGCATCAATGTAATCCCATGAATGACCTTTTATGTAGTCAATGATGTTTTGTATTTTTTCCATTATTTTCTCCTAATTTAATTCCGATACATCCGGTTTAATATCAATAGTTTGTATTTTTTCAACAAACTCTTCACTTGAGCCACCACTTCTATGAAAACTAAACGCTGCGGCTGCCAAACAAACTTCGGACAATAATTCCCAACTGTCTAAATGTCGGTTCATTTTTTCTAATTCATCAATTAAATGCACTAATAAAGCATGGGTAACAGGATTATCAGCCTCAAAGTCTTGTTCAGGCGTAAATATAATATCTTTTATGTTATCCATGAATTGTCCTTATATGATATTGGCTTATTCCAATTATGTTGTGTTCCTCTAATAGAGGCGGTGAAGGCTTGCTGTGCAAATGTTAAACAAAACGCATCTGCTAAATCACAACTACGCCCACCTAGTCTTTTTTTAAATTCGTCTTTAGCCTCAACTTTGATTTTACCATTTGAGGTAAATTTAAAACGAGGGGCTATTAATTCTTCTATTAACTTGTCATCTTGCACAAGGTAAACATCACGACCCTCAAACCATTCTCTAGCCTTAAACCATAATTCATCACGCAAACGCATATATTTATCACGCATACTTGGGCTTTCACTTACTTGTATAGGTCTTGCCGGTAATTCAAGTTCGGTTAATCTTGAGCAAACACCACTACCAATGCCTATGCTATCAACCATTATATCGGTGGGTCTATCCTTAAAAGTGCAGGTTTCGTATTCTTGAACAATAATACCAACTGTTTCCATTAAGTCCTTACCTTGCCAAGACTTAATAGGTTCAATAATTTCATTGCCACGCCTTTTACATAAAGCCGTTCTATCACTACCAAAGGCGGCAACATCTAAACCCCAAACAACCGGTGTATATGGGTCAACTTGGACATCCCTTTGCAATGCACTATCCACCATATATAATGGAATGACAGTATCATCTTCTGCTCTAGGAAATTCACCAAGAACCCTAACCCTATAAACATTTGAGTCGTCACCATATTTAAGTGACATATCTTCAATATATTCGGCTGATACTTGTGAACTATCGGCACACGCAACAGTCATTAATTTCCATCTATCACGCATAGCGGCAAAAGCATTAAAAAAATAACCACTTGTTCGTGTTGGATTACCGGTCATAACAACTTTAGCATTGGGGGTTGATAAAGAACCTTCACCAACCTCAAATATCATATCGTCAACACCACTAGCCTCATCAATAATAAAAAGTAAATTATCACTATGAAAACCTTGTAGGGCTTCAGGATTTTCACGCCTTGATACACGAGCAACGGCATAGCTATCACTTGCACCTTCAAGGTTGATTTTGTCGTTCTTCATTTCTAATTGATTATAAAATGCTTCCGGTAATTGCCGACCCCATTTTTTAACTTCCGCCCATAATACATCAGATAGTTGGTGTGCTGTGTTTGCGGTACATATTACTTTGCATGGGTGTCTTGTAAGCAACCACCATAATATCAACCATGATAAAACGGCAGTCTTGCCAACCCCATGTCCTGACTTAACTGCATTTCTTGGATTGTTTTGAACATTGTATAAAAATTCTTTTTGCCATTTTTCAGGCTTAGCATTCAACATTGTTTCAACAAACATTACAGGGTCTGCTGCTAAATCTTCTATAATTTCTTCTAATTGTTCGGCTAACATTAAATTCCTTTTTAAAGGTGTAGATAGGACAAAAATGGATAGTTTTCGAAAAACCTACCTACACCACCTCAAGAGGTAATAACTGTTGTGCCGCCATTTTTTTTGGTGTTCCTTCTTTATTGTTAATTGGGGAGAATAGCACAACAAACACCATTTAACCATATTTGGTGATTTGTGAGAGTTTGTCAACACCATATATAGTAATAAAAAAAATTGAAAAAATTTTTATATTTTGTATTGACTTATATTGTCAATGAATATAGTTTGTCTATATTGTTAAATAATTATGGAGAATATAATGAGAACTTTAAATAATGTAGAAAAATATTCAAAAACTTATGACGAAATTATGAACGCAGAACTAGAGTTGGTTCATGGTGCTTATGATGGTAATTATGGTAAATATAGCATAAAAATACCAAATAGTATGACAGGTATGGAATACTACGAATTTTCTAGCGGCTATAAACACCCTGATTATACTAAGTGGAAAAGTTTACCAGAATATTTAAAAAGTGATGAAAGTCTTGCAGATAATCCTAGACATAATTGCACAAAGAGAATTTTTTATAAATCTCTTGAAAAAGCAAGGGCAGCACTTTTTTATATTAAATCTTTGGAGGAATAAAATGTTTAGTGAAGAAGATTATTTAATTGGTGGAACATTGTTATGTGTTTTCATCTACTTACAATTTATAGGAGTGTAATATGTCAAAAAGACAAATAAAACCAAAAACCGCAAAAAGCAAAAAATTTTCACATAGACCACAACGAGCAGTAAACTCGATTTGGGTTGAGAAAGATTATTATGATGAAAAGCAAGACCGGTGGCGTGGTAAGTGGTATGGCTTACCAAGATAATAAATTAAGGGGGTTTTTAACCCCCTTTTTTTATATCTGGCTAGGGTCTAAATATCCTAGTTCAATGTCCTTTTTATTTGCTTCTTCAAAGAACACCCAAAATTCACTTAAATGTTTTTCAAGAACTAACATTTCTTCATCAGATATAGCATCATCTGTTTGTTGTATATATCCACCGCTAGTAATTAAATCACGACCTTTTTGAAATATTTTAACTAAATCTTTTTTTAACATTTTATTGTCCTTATATTTCGATAAAAAATAATTTTCTATCTTCTATACACTTAACGAATAAAACACAAATTTTGTCGGAAATTTTTCAAAATAATTTTAGTATAGGTAGGGGTATAATCATTATTACCGCTAGGGTGCGGCACAAAAACAAGGGGGGGTGTATAAACATATATAATTATATTCTATTTAGTCGTCATCCATTTCTTCAGGGGTGACATCTATAACATCACCTTTTTTAATTTCATCTTGTTTATAATTCTTTATGCGGTCTGCAACTACACCTATGGATTTAACAAGACTATCTGCTTTTATATTTATTTGATGTTGTGGTGGGAACAGGAACGCAAACTTACTTATATCTCTTATGTCATTAGTTAATGCGTCATTAATAAGTTCATGTAGTTGTGGTTTGTTTTTGCGGCTGCTCATTTCTTCTAAGGCATAACCGAAACTTCTCTTTAATATA
>VMHT01018042.1_pt1 | contig 21352 bp, 36 predicted proteins | sample 4693611 | NCBI WGS metagenome assembly VMHT01 (sample SAMN12280063, study PRJNA550983) | marine metagenome | isolation source: seawater sampled from same location over 5 years 0.02-0.2 micron viral filtrate | place: USA: collected off the coast of southern California halfway between the port... ...
TAACTAACAAACACATACCCTACCTTATAGACACTACTAACTAGTAGAGTAAGTGTCAATAATTTTTTTTATTTAATTTGATAGATTATGATATTGGATCGATGAACTTACTAATATAATATAGATGAAATGATATAATACACACACATGCGCCGCGGAATTTTTTTTTCGCTAAGCAATTACCACACAATTAAGCCGCTAACGTGTTAATTCCTTTCTAGTTAGCGCACATGGCCACAGCAATAAATGTTACATAGCTACTTTGCTGTGGCTTTTTTATATTTATACCACCGCTTGGATTGCGGTACCAACCAGCCTACCCGCCATGCACACATAATTTTTTCTTATATAACTGTCGCTATACCTGCAGTTACACGATTCGCATATATGCAAGTAACACTTTACCAAAATGAGTTAGTGGTTTATATAATAAACCTGTTGCTTTTTTGATAAAGTGTTAGTATATTACTAACGTCGAATACTATGGTTTGCTACGGGCGCGCGGCGTGTAAGCTAAATAGAGAAAAAACTTTTGTTATCATTATGCGTGTATATAGGTATACCGCGCCACCCACCATTCAGAGCATCCCCAGCGTACTAACCGATAACAGCGACAATACATATATACCGCATAAAGGTACCAAAGTGACGAAGTCGACGCGCGAAGCGCGGTATTAGCAGCAATGCGCAGCAACGCGGCAGCTAGCATCTTCATTTGGTTTTTCGGTTTGGTTAAAGGTATCGTTTAACGGGCTGAGGGAGTATATATAATAATGTCATTTTTTTACTATATAAAACTACCATACATTAAAAAAAATTATAAAAAAAATGTATGTTATAAGGTACGTATACATACTTATTATAACAATGGTTATATCTAAAGAACAGCTAATCTCAAATTTAAAGAATAATATCTATTGCATTATAGATAAGTCTGATATCCATGGAGTAGGTGTATTCGCTATACGTACTATACCTGCTAATACTAATCCGTTTATATTAGCTGATGGTAATGCTAAAGTATATAATACAATAGGTATAGTAGATGATGATTTAAAGGGTGTGCCTAAGTCTGTAGTTAAGTTATTAGATAAATACCTTATACCTGATGATTACTATCCTGTTATATCTAATGGTCTTAATGATATGGATATATCATTTTATATAAATCATTCAGATACGCCTAATGTAAAAACTGCATATACAAGGGGTAATGATTTGCTGGAATTTAATACTATCAGAAAAATCAAAAAAGGTGAAGAATTATTATATGATTATAATTCATAATAATATTTATATACATAATGGAAGAGTTAATTCCCATTGTATTAATGATCGCACTTTTATACATTGTAGCGTATATTCAAAAGCAGGATAAATGAACGGACAAGATAAACAAAATTTAAATGTAATACTCGAACGAATGGATCAAGCGGATAAAGACCGCGACCAGATGCATACAGATATTAAATTTATTAAAGAAAACCTATTTAATCCACATACAGGCTTATGGACTGAAACTAAACAGAATACACAATTTAGAGAGAATACAACTAAATGGCGTGGAGTTATCGGCGCCGGTTTTGTCGGTCTTATGTTTAAACAACTATACGACTTCTTTATTAGCTAATCACATATCCATATATATTGTAAAAAAAAATAAAAAAAACCGTGCCCTCAATTGCGTTTTTTTGGTATATTAAAGTGCATTAAAAAGGGAGTTATGATGAATTTTAAATATTCAGAAAATGAAAAACAAAAGTATCTTAAATCAATGGATAGGCTTACAGGGAATATTGCTGATAAGTATAATACATTCAATTCTAAAGATGATGATATAAGTAAACAGTTCAGGGAAAGATTCAAAGATTCCTTAGCAATTAAACCTGGTTTAAAATTCGATAAAATAGTAATGGGTACTTCTGTTTGGGGTTTTGTAGCTAAGAAGAATTTCCGCCATAAAGGTATAGATGTTAAAGTTGGTGATGTAATGAAAGCTGCTACCTTTAGACAAGCGGCTAGACATCCACGTGGTAGCATATTCGATAAGAATACAGATTGGTTTAGTTGGTCTGGTCCTGAATATATGTTCACTAAGAAAGCGAGATTGGAATCTAAGTAATGAGAGATATAACTATTCATTGGCGTAAGGATGGTAAACGAGTTATGTCAATTGATTATGGGCATAAAATTGAAGAGCATGTAATTGGATCCGTAAGTATTAAAAAAGATAAGAATGGTAAAGTGGATTGTAAATAAATGGTACAGGCATGAGCCTGAATGTGTATGTGGATATAATATGAAACCTGTTAAGACACTCAATAGATATGAATCTATAGATGGGAAATGGGAATGCATCTTTACTAAATCATGTGGGTGGGGAGCATGGCAAACTACTAATGGTACATTACATTGGTATAAATTATAATTATGCGGGTGTTGTATAATGGTATTACCTCAGCCTTCCAAGCTGATGATGTCGGTTCGATTCCGTCCACCCGCTCAATGAGTGCGTAGCCCGATTTGGAAAGGGGGCGGACTGTAAATCCGTTTAACCATCAAGTAGGTTCGAATCCTACCGCACTCACTAGAAGGAGAATAATATGAAGACAATGAAATACTTTAGTGCTGTATGGTGTGGCCCATGTAAAGCATTTAAACCCATTATGCAAGAAATAGCCAATGACGGTTATCAAGTTGCATTCATGGATATAGATGTACATAAGGATTTAGCAGAAGAATATAATGTCCGATCAGTGCCAACTCTAGTTATAGAAGATATGGTTAATAATGAGTTGGTAGAAGTAGATAGAATAGTTGGGACATCTAGTAAAGAAACAGTACTATCAATGTTATCTTAAAATAAAAGAGGTTATAAGATATGGGATTTAATTTAGAACTATCATCAGCTATTGATGAAGCATATTCAGTATATTATAAAGATGAAAATAAAAAGCCATCTAATGAAGATATACGAGATTACGTAGTTGATTGGATGTGTGAGAGATTTGATATGACTGAAGAATCAGCTGATAAATATTTCTGGAAATATTATAAACATTTAATAAGTAATAGGATAGATTAAAATGAAAAAATCGGTTATTATATTTGATTTAGATGGCACGCTTGCTTTAATAGATAAGCGTAGAAAGTTAGCCACTAAAGAAAATGATAAGTTGGATTGGGAAGTATTCCACCATCCAGATAATATTAAATTAGATGAACCTAATTGGCCCGTTATTGAAATAGCTAGGTTATTTAAGAAAGCTGGATATTACATCTTCATCTTTTCAGGTAGATCTGATATAACAGAAGATGAAACTAAACATTGGTTACAACTATATCAGGTTCCTTATGATAGACTTATCATGAGACCTCATAAGACATTAAACTTTGTTCCTGATGAAAAGCTTAAGAAGAAGTTTATTGACGATGCACCTTTCAGTTTGGATCAGGTATACTGTGTATTTGATGATAGGCAAAAGGTTGTTGATATGTGGAGAAGTTTAGGTCTTACAGTATTTCAAGTAGCAGAGGGAAATTTCTAGAAATGCGCGCACATTGGCAGATGATAACTAACGAACATACATACGACGTTGGACAAGTAAAGGTAGAAACTAATGGTTCTCATTCACATAGATTAAGAATACTTAAAATGACTATGGAGAATTGGAATAAAAATAAAGGTATGAACTATAGTGAAGGAGATGATATAACTCAGATGTATAACTCTAATTTAAATAAAGTTAAAATATTGTTTGAAAGGTTAGAAACCAATGTTGTAGAAAATCTTAGTAAGGACCAGATGATAGAAATGAACAAACTGTTTAAAAGATATGGTGGTAAAAGAGATGGGTAACAAGAAAGATAATAAGAAAGATAATAAGCAAGTAAATAAAAAAGATACTGGAGCTGGTAAAGGTGATAAACTAAGAAGAGGAATAGCTCAAAATGAGTGGGAAAACCGGTGGGAAAAAATATTCAAAAAGGATTGAAATGTTATCTGAATGGGCTATATATATAATATTTATTATTGTAAGTTACACTAATTAAGGTCACGCATGGAACTAGCTTTACATAACATTAATAACGTTCGGAGAAATCAGATGATAGATGAATCATCCATACAAGTTCTAATTGGGAAATATGGTTGGTTATTTATAGCAGGTATTATTACACTGCTATTTCAAAATACTATACGTGAGGCTGTGGATGGCTTAATGGTCTTTTTAGGCAATGACTATAATGAAGACGATGTTGTTGAAGTGGACGGCGCGCCTGGAAGAATAGTCAGAGTGGGTTTATGGAAAACAGTATTCTTTATTTATCATGTACGTGATGGCGCTGTGGTAGGCGGGTCTAAATTAGTTGTTGCTAATTCAAAACTCAAAGATTTAAAAATAGAAAAACCTCTAGCTAACTTAGATCTATCTAAATACACCCCATCAAAAAAATGAAAATAAATAAAAAAACCTGTTGCCCCCAATTGGGTTTTAGCTGTATATTTAAGTAATAAATAAGGAGCTAAAATGAAGGTTTTAAATAAAAAAATGATTGACACTGTTGTTGTTGTTGAGAAGTTAGGTTCTCGCTATATGGCAACAGATTCTGATAATAAAGATTACACGTCTTATATTTACCCACCAGCAAGAAGTAAAGCATATAAAAATAATAATGCTTTGATGGTTGTTGAAACCAGTTCTGGTAAGCTTTATTGGAAAGCGGTTGATATGGATGTTTATAAAGATACACTTAATGTACTTAAACGTGATGAGTCCATTGAAGTACCTGAAGGTCATAATGACGCAGTTGATTTTATTCACGATTCTTATAAACTTAAACCTAAGGGTTTAGTTATGAATGAACTTAAATGGAAGTATCTTGTAAGATCTGCAGTTCGTGGTAAGAATATAATGATGACTGGTTCTGCTGGTTCGGGTAAAACTATGGCTGCTAAGTCATTAGTTAATGCTCTAGAGCGCCCTGATTTTTATTTTAATTTAGGTGCGACTCAAGATCCACGTTCTACTTTAATCGGTAATACTCATTTTAATAAAGATGATGGAACTTATTTTTCTGAGTCTTTGTTTGTTAAAGCTATCAAAACACCAGATGCGATTATCTTACTTGATGAGTTAACTCGCGCACATCCCGATGCTTGGAATATCTTAATGACAGTTCTTGATCCAGGTCAACGTTATCTTAGATTAGATGAAGCTGATGGGTCGGAAACGATTAATGTAGCCCCTGGTGTTACTTTTATAGCTACCGCTAATATAGGTAATGAGTATACAGCTACTAGAGTTTTAGATAAAGCTCTATTAGATAGATTCACTGTTATTGAAATGGATCTTCTTGATGAAAAGGAAGAACACGGTTTACTTAGCTATATGTTCCCTCATGTTGATGTTGATGAACTTTCGAAAATTGCTAAGATTGCAAATCTAACGCGGCTTGAATCTAATAATGAAAACCCACGGATTGATAATGGAATCAGTACAAGAACTTCTGTTGAAATTGCTGGATTACTTTATGATGGTTTTGCTCTAATAGAAGCGGCTGACATTACAATATATCCACAGTATGATGCTACAGGCGGTACAGATTCTGAAAGAACTTTTGTTAAACAAATTGTACAAAAGTTTATTGATGATGGATCTGATGATGAGTTATTTACTGAAGAAGAGATGGAAGAAACTGCCGCATAATTTTTAGCTCCATATGGGCGCATTGTATTAATTTCCTTTGCGCCCATTTATATTCAGGTTCATAATTATTATTATGAATAAGAATTTAACGAATGAGGAAATGATTGAATACATTGTTGTAGGTATACTTATAGGTATAGCTATTGGTTTTATTTTGAAAGTTATTTTGGATACATATATTTTAGTTGATACTTTACCTTATTAATGAATAAACTTATACTTTTAATGGTTACTATAGTAATAGGTAACATAGTTGCATTCTTTCAATTGCAAAGTCATTATATATGGCCCCACCTAAAATGGTTAAAGTCATTACCATTTATATTAACACTTAGTGTACCATGTGCACTCTTATTTTTTACATCTACTAAACTATCATATGAATATTTTGGTGCGTATTGGAATATTCGTTTGATCGGCTTCGGGGTCGGTACAATTGTCTTTGGTGCTTTAACATGGTTATTATTACATGAATTACCAACGTTAAAAAATGTGGTATCAATACTATTAGCGTTAGCTATTATTTTACTACAGGTAACAAATATAAAATAAATGAAAAAACCTGTTGCCCCCAATGGGGTTTTGTTTGTATTATTAGTTAATGAATAAGGAGCTAAAATGTTAAAGTTAAATCAATATTCAGATTTTTGGATTAATAATACATCTTCTGCTGTTGACGATTTACTTGGCTTAAATGAAGAAATTAAAAAAGGTAGAGACCTAGTTGCTTTAACTAGTTACCGTCGCGCTATAGCTAACTTTGTTAGCATTATAACTAATGAGAATATCCCTGTTAGATTTAAAGATGGTCAATCATTTACTGATGGCAAATCTGTAACTGTTGGTGCAAATTTAAATGATAAAAATTTTGATGTTGCTGTTGGATTAGCGTTACATGAAGGATCTCACATCAAATTATCTGATTTCGGATTTTTAGGAATGATGACTGATTATATCGAAAAACCTATATACAAATTAGCTGATGAAAAGGGTTTTAGTAGCTGGGAAGCTGAACTTCATATTAAATCATTATTAAATTATATTGAAGATAGAAGAATTGATTATTATGTATTTAGTACATCACCTGGTTATAAAGGATATTACCACTCGATGTATGATAAATATTTTAATAATAAAGTTATTGATAAAGCTTTACAGTCTAGTGAATACACCGATGAGGTTTGGAAATCTTATGAGTTTAGACTTATAAATCTTCATAATAAAAATCGTAATTTAAATGCACTAAACGGACTTAAAGAAATTTGGAATCTTATTGATTTAAAAAATATATCAAGACTTAGTAATACAACTCAAGTATTTAATGTTGCTATTGAAGTTTATAAAGTTATATTAAATAACTTAGGTGATGCGGTAGAAGAAGTTGATAAAGACACTGGCGAGATTAATACTAGACCAGCCGGAACTAATGAAAATGCAGATGATAATGGTACTACTGTTGACACTGGTGATGCTAAAATGAAACCTGCTGGTGATGAAATAAAACCTGGTAATGGTTCTGATCTGGAAGAATTGTCACCTAGACAAAAATCTTTATTAGAAAAAGCTGTACAGAAGCAAGAAGATTTTATAAAAGGTAATATTAAAAAAGCTAAGCTTAGTAAAAAAGATTCTAAAACAATGAATACTTTAGAAACAGCCGGTGCTAGATATGAAGAAATTAATTTAGAAAATAAATGGGGTTATAAATCATCTGTAAAAACATTAGTGATAAGGGAATTAACTAAAGACTTGATAGATTCAGATGAGTTTAGAGTAGCCAACGATTGGAATGAAAAATCTTATGATAGAAGTTATAATGGTTATGACTATGTTGAAGAAGGTATTAGATTGGGCACAATGCTTGGTCGTAAGTTAAAAATTCGTGGCGAAGAAAAAACAATTAAATATAATCGTAAAAGTACTGGTAAGATCGATCGTCGCATTATTGCCGAACTCGGTTTTAATAACGAAAATGTTTTTAGTCAAGTATTTGTAGAAAGATATAATAAAGCAGATGTACATATATCAATTGATGCCTCAGGATCTATGAATGGCTACTGTTGGAATAAGGCTATGACTGCTGCAATTGCAATAATTAAAGCTGCTGAAATGGCCGGTAATATACACGTTGTTGTAACTATAAGATCAACACACGATAATGCTAAAACTCCACTGATTATGGTAGTATATGATTCTAAAAAAGATAAGCTCACTAAAGTAAAATCTTTATTTAAATATTTAAGCCCAGCGGGTACGACTCCTGAAGGTTTAACATTCGAAGCTATATCAAAAGAGTTAATACCTGGTGGACGTGATAATGATTCTTATTTCATTAATTTTTCAGATGGAATGCCAATGTTTTATAATGATGAAATAAATTATAATGGTGATACTGCTATTAATCATACTAGAAAAAGTATTGAGAATATACGTAGAGATGGAATTAAAGTATTAAGTTACTTTATTGGTGAGTCCTACACACGCACACATCATGCTGATGATTTCAAAAAAATGTATGGTGTTGTTGCTAGGTTTATTAATCCTACTAATATGATGGAAGTGGCTAGAACAATGAATAATAAATTTTTGGAAAGGTAGTATCTGAGCGAAGCGAAGTTATTTTATTATAATAATAATAAACAATACAATAAATAATATTATTATATTATAATATAATTAGGGTTGTTATAACCCAAACACGCAAAAAAAATTAATGGTTTTGGTAAAAAGGATTATATATATTATTGAAGGTTATTGATATCGCTCAAAGGAGGATATCACGTTTGACTAAATAGTAAACATAATAAGGAGAAATAAAATGACTAAAGTTGCATTCAACACAAACCTACCAACGTTCCTTTCTAGGGACGAATTTTTAACACCTTTCGATAAAGTATTTGATAAGTTCTTTGAACAATCATTTCCAGATGTTGTAAAAACAGTTGGAGTTAAACCTTTTGAAGGATCTGCATATCCAAAGGTAAATGTATATGAGTATGATGATAAGATTGGTATCATTGCTGAAATTCCTGGACTAGATAAAGATCAACTATATATAGAAGTTGAGGATGGTGTATTAACTATATCAGGTGACAAACACGGTTTTGATGATACTAATAGTGCCAAAGTTATTAGAAGAGAATTAAAACATTCTTCATTCAAGCGTTCTTTCGAACTCGGCGATTCGCTAGATGGCGATAGTGTAAAGGCTACGTTTAAAGATGGTGTGCTTTCCATAAACATACCTAAGCTAGAGCCGGCGCAGCCTAAAAAGAAGTTCATTAAGATTAGCTAGTGCGTATAGTCGAAGCGCAGGGGGCATTATATTGTGTTAAAAAAACGTATCCCACAGATACAGAAATAGGTTATGAAGAATTAAAACGGCAATGGAAAGCCGATATAATTTTAAGACAAAACGATATTTTGTACCTCTGCGAATCGATTATAGAAGCTGAATGGGAAGATAAATAAAAAAATAAATGAAAATAACTGTTGCCCCGTATAGAAAAACTTTAGTATATTATACTTATATTATATGGCTAAAAAAATAAAAAAGAGTTATCACAGTTATCATAAAGATGGTAAAAGATATATGTCATGCATGAATGGGTGTGGTACATATGATAGGGTTGTTGAAGAAACAGTATCTATTAAATGTTGGAAATGTATATTTAATATAATAGGATTTCCTAAAGAACCCAAATCAACTTACAAACCAACAGGCCGTCCAGCGGGATGGCATTGGATGGTAGAGTTTGTAGATAAAGATGGTAATGTGTTTTATAAGGGTAAAGAACAACCTAAACTGAAGGGCACGCTACCACCTACTAAGGTGAAACCCAAAAAGAAAATAAAACGTAGAACTAAAGAACAGCTTTTGATTGAAAGAGAAAAGAAGAAAAAGGTAGCTCTCAAGAAAGCAATCCAGCAACAAAAAGATTTTATTAACCATAAGTTCAAAGCGGAAGCATAGTGATTTTAATCAATGATAAATTTAAAGAATTTAGTACAACTAAATGTGATGATATAGATTTAGAAGCTGGTGAAAAACTAGCGGCTGAGTTGTTTAAACATTTAAACAAATCTAAGAGTGGTGTTGGGTTAGCCGCACCTCAAATAGGTGAATTAAAACGGGTATGTGTTATTAACGTTAAGTATCCAATGTATTTGATTAACCCACGAATTGTGAAATCAGAAGGTGAAATTGTTTTTTATGAGGGATGCTTATCTTATCCAAATCAAGCAATCAGAACAAAACGATTTACAAACATTACAGTCGAAGCTGATAACTTCGAAGGAAACTCAATGGACTTTACAGTTGGGAATGATCTAGATACTCTAGAGTGCGTAGCAGTACAGCATGAGATAGATCACTTAAATGGTGTGCTAATGTTTGATAGACAGGTGGAATTAAAACCAGTAGTAGCTAAGAAGAAGATTGGTAGAAACGAATTGGTTACTATAACAAATAACAATGATAATTCAACTAAGATTCTTAAATATAAAAAAGCAATGCCTTTGCTTAATACAGGTGAATGGGTATTCACTAATATGGAGACTACATGAATAATAGCATTAAGCAAGTTAATAAAGACATCAAGGAATATGTTGGTACAGAAGAGTTCGATGCTAGAGTTGAACGTCTAGTAGCTGAAGGTGTGTTAGAGATTGTAGGTTGTGAAGATGATGGGACACCTATCGTAAAGTGTACTGAGTTTGGTATGGCTCAAGCGTTAGCTAGTATGTCGGAAATGTTAGATGAAGACTTTGGTCTAACCCAGGATCCAAATTAATTTAAAATAACAAATGCTGGAATAAAAGAACTAGTGGAACCACAATTATTTAATATTTATAATTAGAAGGTACAAGATATGAATGATATAAAAACAGAGAACCGAATATCTAAGTTAGAAGAACAACTTGATTCTATTAATTTTAAATTACATGATAATAGAAGATTGTTAATAAAGATTGTAAGTCAATCAGAGGACTTATTAGATGCTTTCGAATGTATGCATAATCTTATTGATAATTTTATATTACCAGATGGTTTAGATGGTTTCGAAAAACACGCAGAAAATCTTCCCAACCCATTATATATAAAGGAATATAGAAGTATGGCTGAGGTTATACATGAAAAAATAATGGAATTTAAACAATTCGAAAAGGAATTGGAAAGATATAAAGATGAACTCATACCAGGATCCATGGGCGAAGCATGATGCTAAATTTTACATACCATCAGAAACACACAAATATTTAATAAGTTTATTAGAAGATTCAATTGAGACAGGGGATTACGTTCTAGTAGAACGTGCAATAAGTATTTTAGAAGAATTAGAAGATGATGAAAGTTATAATCAATCCGAAGAATATTAATAATAATATGGGCCTGACTGGAAATCGACAGGTGTATATTGATAATAAAGTGCAGCAGAGATTGAGTATGTCTCGTAACAAAAGACTCAACAAACAAGCTGGCGAGGATATTAACCTTGCAGGGTTGGTAATAGATTGGCATTTAGCTGATACTGATCAGGTTGCTGAATTATTCAGCGCACCTAGTCTGGAGCACCAACCAATTTACGCTTACGCGTAGGTTACTGAGTTGTCTAACACTCGGTCATAAAATAAGTTAGACGAACCCTCTTTAGTTAGGATGGAAGTTAGAGATTAAAGAAACTACCAGTTGGTTACTCTGAGTAAAGTAACAAGTAGGTTGTAGGTGACTACTAGCAGGAACCTAACTAAGCTGTGAATGACTTGTTATTAAGTACAGACTGGACTAGGGTTCGAATCCCTACAGGTCCACTAAGAACTCTTATAAAGGTTATTTGTTATGTGGTTACACGTTAACAATAACTAACTGGAGAAACGAAATGAATATCAAGAATATAGTAGCAATTGTAAATGACGGGGTAGCAGGGCTGACAACAGTTTTGTCAAGCGTTGTTGTGCTTGGGATATTTTCTTCCATTATATTTGGAAGTGGATTCCTTGGCGTTGATGTAATTGCTAACCTAATGACAATAATAAAGCAATTTATTGAAGGTGGTTTTGTTGGATTACTCGCTTTACTAATTGTACTAGGGCTATGGAATAAGTGATAAGGAGAAGAGGATGATATCCAGAAAACTACTGTGTGCCGGTGTATGCTTTTTAGCAGCCACTGCGTTCGTGTTAGCAGGTAAAGCAGAGTTTACCGCATGGGCCGATTTTGTTAAATGGGTCTTCGGTATTTATGCAGCTGGTAACGTTGGCGAACATGGTGCTAACGCGGTACTAACTCAGAAGTAAAACGACAGATGTTGCGGTGGTATTCTACCGCAACATCTATTTTAAAAATTAATTGGAGGTTATATGAAATACAATCCCGAGTATATATTGTCACGTTGGGAAAAACTAATGGAATATGTTGAGACATATTTTGAAGGGTCACAAAAAGAAAATATATTAAAACTATATAAACATTTTGAAGAGCGGATGATAGACGCGCCCGCTTCAAGTAGACCACACCACCATAATTGTTTTGTTGGCGGGTACTTAGATCACACTGTTAGAGTGGTAGATACCGCATTGAATATGAAAGAACAATTTATTACTTTGGAAGTAGATGTTACAGCATCAGATTCTGATATTGTATTAGCAGCAATGTTTCATGATTTAGGAAAGGTTGGGGATTTAGATAATCCATATTATATCACACAGACTGATGAGTGGAGAAGAAACAAATTAAAGGAATGGTATACATTTAATAATAAGTTAGAACCTATGAGTGTAACTGATAGGGCTCTATGGTTGTTACAACATTTTGAGGTTAAGGTAAGCCCTGAGGTATGGAAAGCAATTAAACTTAGTGATGGAATGTTTGATGATGGTAATACTAAACTTTTTAGGTCCCCCGATGTTAATAGAAATGTATTACATTATATAGTTCACTTTGCAGATTGGTTAAGTACGATAGCTGAAAAACAACTTTACCAACAATCTCTTGAGGTTGATGAAGATGTTAAATCAAAATTCAATGATTCGTTTAAACAGGCACCTGAACAGAAAAAGAAAGCAGAAAAAAATCTTAGTGAATTGAATAAGAAATTTGAGGAGTTATTTAAATAATGTTATTGGAAATACTTTTAGGGGTATCAATAATATCCCTTGCCTTTAGTTGGTATTTGTTAGTATTATCACTAAGACGTATTAATGCGTATGAAAATTTTATTGATGAATTCCAACAAATTATAACGTATGCAACGGAGCAAATGAAAAGAGTTGATGCTGATGGACATTATAAAGCAGATGATGAAACTGGATTCTTTTTTGAACAACTTAAAGATTTACAAACCCTATTAAACAACATATTTGAAGAGGAGGAAATTAGTGGGACGCAAAAAGACACCAATAAAGAAAAAGAATAAGAGAGTATATTTCGGAGCGGATGTACAGGACGCTATAGTTAGATATAATGAATCAACAGATTCCATATTAAGAAATAAAATATATAGAGATGAGATTGCATATGCATTTGATAAGTTATGTGAGAACATAATCAATACGTTTAAGTTTTCTTATTTTGATTCGCAATTTGAAGATGTTAAGCAAGAAGTTATTTCCTTTCTTGTTATGAATATGCATAAGTATGATCATACTAAAGGATATAAAGCGTTTAGTTATTTTTCAGTTGTTGCTAAGAATTATTTAATTTTAATTAATAATGGAAATTATAAACGAATGAAGCTTCATAGTGATATGGGCGCGACTAGAACTATTAAAGAGTTATCAAAAAAATCATCTGCTAATGAATCTGGAACTTATGTTGGTGACTTTATGGATGAAATTGTATCTTACTTTGATGGTAAAATACCTTTAATTTTTAAAAAGAAACGTGATATTGATATTGCATATTCCATTCTGGAGTTATTAGAGAGACGTGATGATTTGGATAACTTTAATAAGAAAAGTTTATATCTATTAATAAGAGAAATGACTGGGGTTAATACTACATATATAACTAAAGTAGTTAATGAAATGAAAAAACATTATAAACAGATAAGTAACGTTTTTAGTGAAAAAGGAACTGCATCTCATCTATCTAATAATCTAAATATGAAAAAATCGTTTTTAGATGTGTGGACAGAAGTGAGACGAGATAACTAGAGTTAATTCTTTAATAATCTAATCATCTCAAATAAAAAGGCGAATTATATCGCCTTTTTTTATTTTCTTAAAGTTTAATGTAATTCATATTTATATATGAGTAAATGTATTTTAACTAAATAATTGGGGAAAATAATGAGTAACGATTTAGAAATTTTTGACGGTAAAACGTTTCAAGATTTAACAAAGGATATATACGATAATTCAAAGAATAAAAAGTTACAATTAGATTTATTAATTCAAGAGATACATGGGTTTATAACATCTATAGATGACGCTATATTGATAGGACCTATTGTTAAGGAAGTATATGAAGCGGCTATTAAGAACGATGAACATTTAGTTAAGTTAGCTAGTGTATTACAGCGATTGATGTCAAGATCAGTAGCGGGTGCTAATGAGGATAGTTTCCTGTTAACTGATAGTGAGAAAGAAGACTTAATTAGTACATTGCAAGAAACTGCAAATGAAATACAAGAACATAGTGATAAGATAAATAAAATAAAAACACCGGCGAGTAGTTAATATGGGTTCAACATTTGTTTCATATGAAAATGTAAATGCCCCTACGGGATTGTTTGGTTCAAACGGACCGAGTCAAGTATGGTTACAGTTTGTTCCCGGTATTGTTAAATCAGTAGTGACAAGTATTGGTGAAGATGGTTCTGGAGCACAGGATAATGATCCAAGAAAAGTAAATAGCATACTTGCATTTCCACATTACGGAAATGAATTGATAAACACAGCTGAACTTGATGAGGGGAATAGATACTATCCCTTGTTGAGGGGAATGGTTGATGTGCCAACAGAAGGAGATCAAGTGTTATTATGTACCTTTGGCGGCATACAATATTATATGGGACCCGTTAATACGCAAAATAAACCGTCCTGGAATATGGATCACATTAATCTAAAGCGTTCAGAACCTAGAACAGATTATGAAGTGAAGGCTAATAATAGGGATCTTAATGGCCTATCTAAAAATTTTAATGAAAAGAATCCCAAACCAAGATTACAAAAAACATATAAAGATCCATTAGATAACCCCAATGTTGATAAACCAGTGCGTAAGCAAATACACGGTGATTTAGTATTTGAAGGTAGGCATGGTAATAGCATGCGTGTGGGGAGTAGAGATAATGACCCATATATTTTTATGTCAAATGGTAATGTAGGTTCACCATACGAAAGCATCTTAGATAGTTGCTTAATGTCAATGACTACTAGAGGAACTATTAATCAGCATTTACGGGATAGTATAACTAACCCACCAGCATTGTTTGTATTAGCATCTGATACAGTAGAAGAATCTAAACATTTGATGATTGGCGCTGTTGGAATAAGTAACCCGGGTTCTACAGCATCAGAGATAGTATATGGATATAACAAATCACAAATATTTCAAAGCTCAGATAGGATAGTCATTAATGCTAAAACTGATAGTATATTACTATCATCATTTCAGCATGTACATATAGGTGCTGGGAGATCAATGACTATTTCAACTAATCAAGACACAATCTTTGACTCAACAAATATTTATTTGGGACAACAGGCTAAGAAAAATGCAGATAACAATGATGGTCAGGGATTAGTGATCGGAGAAAATTTACGTACATTATTAGAACAGTTAGTTGATATGTTGATTGGAATGAATGGTCATTGCTCTGGCGCTCCAATACCGTTAGGTTATAATGGTGGAGTACCCGGAACATTGACAGCTGAACTAACTAAAATAAAATCTGCATTAATAAAAGGTAAAGCAAATTTTATAAGTACAAAACATTTTATTGAAGAAAACACATAATAGTTATAGGAGAGACTAATGAAAAAGTCAGAATTAAGAATGATGATAAGAGAAGTTGTAAGAGAAGAAGTTAAAATGGAACTTCGACGATTTCTTAAAGAAGCAAAGTTATCATCTAAGAAAAAACCAATTAAACAAACAGTAGTGGCTACAAGGAAACCAGTTTCTAAAGCAACTGCAAAATCGTACTCAAGCAATCCTGTATTGAATGAAGTATTAACAGAGACAGCACAGAATGCTGAATATGAAACGATGGGTGGTGAACCATATACAACAGATAATATGAATTCAGTTTTACAAAATTCATATTCTGATATAATGAATGGTGGTGGATCAAACATAGCAGATGCAACAGTTGCGTCTATGGGAGCGAATCCTAATGCAGTACCTGATCATGTTAAAGATGCTTTGACAAAGGATTATAGTAGTTTTATGAAAACGGTTAAAAAGGCAGACAGTAATAGAAGACCATAATGGGATTAAAGTCAGATATTAAAGATGCATTACTCAAAGCTACTGGAGCTGATAAGGTCGACAATGCTAATATAACTAGTGTTGATAACTTAGCAAAGGACTTATCTACAGCGATAATAGAATTTTTAAAAAAACAAACATGGACTATAACTGAATTAACATCTGTGTTAGAAGTTGAACGGTTAGAAACTAGTACAAACCTAACAGCTGATATTTTACCATCGGTAACTTATATAACACCTGCTGGCGCACCTGCACCATTAACAACCAGACTAAAGGGCGTCAGGATTCCAAAACTTAAGTTAAGTAATAGTGGTGGTCAAGGCGGACAGTTAATAACTATAGGGAAAGCTTATGTGGGTAAGAAAGCTGCGAAGGTTAAAGGTGGCGGCAAGCATGCTGTTAAGTGGAATAACTTTACAAAGGTACAGTTAGATCCAAATAAGATAAAGGGAAAATAAAAAATGGCAGTTCGTGATGTAACAAAAAAGCCTTTCATTGTAGATAGAGATAATGATAGGTTTGTTGGGATTGAATACCCATTCCGCCGTTCAGACGGCAATGAGGGGTGGTTTGCATCAACTAGTACTACAATAGAAGCAGTAAAAACAAATATTAAAATGTTGTTGAGTACTAATAAAGGCGAGCGGATTTTTCAACCCCACTTGGGATTAAATCTACGAAAATTTTTATTTGAACCAATTACAAATGATACTCAAATTGCAGTTGAGAATGAAATAGTTGACGCATTTCAAATGTGGTTACCGTTTGTTGAATTGCAAGATATACAAATAACACTAGGAGGTAATGATCCACTTGGTAAAAATACAATAGGTATTTTTGTTATATTTAATATAATACGTGATCCAACCACATTAGAATCAGTACAGGTTGAGATAGGAGAATAATAATGGCTTACAGTAGCAAAGAATTTAAAGAAAGTAATATTAATTATATTAATAAAGACTTTCAAAGCATCAAGGGTAATTTAATAGAGTATGCTAAATCATACTTTCCCACCACCTATAAGGATTTCAACGAGACATCACCAGGCATGATGTTATTAGAAATGTCTGCATATGTGGGTGATGTTTTATCTTTTTATATAGACCAACAATATCGTGAAATGATGTTACCATTAGCAGAAGAAAGAACAAACGTTGTTAACATTGCACGGATGATGGGATATAAAGTAAAACCAATCATACCAGCGTTTGCTGAATTAGTTGTTAAACAAGTAGTTGGAACTAATGGAAATTCGACAGTTCCTGGACCTGATTATGATAGTGCAGTTGCGATAGCAGAAGGTCTTCAAGCAGTATCATCAACTAATACAGATTTAATTTTTGAAACATTGGATGCAGTTGATTTTACTACTAGTGGGTCAGTAACAGCAGTACCCGAAATAACATCATATGATGCGGATGGCCTTGCTACAGAATTTACATTAACTAGAAGAGTAAAAGCTATATCCGGACAAACTAAACAAAAAACTTTTAGTGTTGGAACACCCACTAAATTTTTGGAATTAAAAATACCCGATAATGATGTTATAGAAATTATTAAAGTTGAAGATGCAAATGGTAATGAGTGGCATGAGGTAGAATATCTAGCACAGGATATGGTACCTCTGGAAAAACATTATTCTTCAATGGGTAGGTCATCAGCTTATACGACTATAGAAGATCCTTCAGCAGAAACATTAGAATTACCAGTACCTTATACATTAGAGTTTATACGAACAAGTAAAAGATTTACAGTTGAAGTAAACGATGACAACACTACATCTTTAATATTTGGAAATGGAATAATGAGAAGTGGGCAAATTCAAGAATCTTCTTTTTTACAATCTGAACAAGTGGGCATTACTGTACCAGGCACTCCAGATAAATTAATTACTGGGATTGATCCTTTACTAGGAGATGAGTATTCAACCTTAGGTGAGACACCTGCTCATACAAGTATGGTTGTTGCTTATAGGGCTGGTGGGGGAATGCAAGCCAATGCAGCTACGGGAAATATAACTACACTTAATGCACCAACTTATTTAAAAGGTTCTGGTGCTACATTAACTGTAACTAATGAGATGCCAGCTAGGGGCGGATCAAATGCTGAATCTATTGAAGAGATAAGACAGCGAGCTAGAGCATTTTTTACAACACAAAATAGATGTGTAACAAAAAATGATTATGAAGCTCGTGTTATGAATATGGCATCCAGGTTTGGTAATATAGCAAAGGTTTATGTTGATAGAGTTAATCTAGCTACACTAGAAGGGGAACCAGTTGATGTAAATGTATCAGAATATTTTGATCTTGATGGTGACGGTTCGGTTGACCATTCAGATTATCAGACTCTTGTTAAGGCGATTGAAAGTACTGTAAGTGAGGTGCTAGCGCTCCCATACAATAGAAATTTACTAAGTAAATATAAATCACCTGAGCTACAAACAATATTAAATCAATTAGAACCGTTTTTTGGATCTGATTCTACACCATCAGTTGCTGTACATGCAGATGGAACCATTGCTACAACAGCGGTAGTAGCTGCAGCATTAGGAACTATTGATGTATGGACACTTTCATATAATAATAATAAGAACTTAGTTACAACACCAGCAGATCCTATAGGAGTTAATATTAAAAATTATTTAAGTCAGTTTAGATTATTAACAGATGAAGTTAATATTAAATCAGGGTATGTCATTAATTTTGGAGTTTTATTTGATGTATATACACATAAGCACGCTAATAAACAAGATGTAAAATTTAAGTGCATTCAAAAGATAACTGATTATTTTAATATAGATAAAGCACAATTTAGACAACCCATACAAGTTAACCAGTTGGAATATGAATTGATGTCTGTTGATGGAGTGAGATCGGTAAATTATGTTTGTCTTACTCAAGGTAATGATTGGAAAGGATCGAACGAAGTTATTTTTTCTCCTCAACTGTGGAATTATAAATGGGATGAAGTTACAGATGATTGGACAACAAGTGGTGGCACAACCGGCTACGGACATTTATATGACTTTGCTTCTTCAGAAGTAAATGGAATAGTAAGACCACCAATAACACCATCAGTATTTGAATTAAAAAATCCTAAACAGAATGTGATGGGGAGGGTACACTAATGCATTATTTTATATACGCAACAAAAGATACTTGGATAAGTAGCGGATCAAACCACATAGATACTGCTTATACAGATGCTAACTTTGGTAAAGATGAAATACTTGAACTTAAAAAAGAATTTTGGAATCAATCATTTGATTATCCAACTCGAATTTTAGTTTCATTTGCAGGAACAGAACTTAATGATGTATCAATGTCTATATCAGATGGGACTATATCCGATCCAAAATTTTATTTAAGGTTATATGAAGCTGAAGGCGTACAGGAATTATCACAAGATTATAAGATCGTAGCCTATCCGTTATCTCAATCGTGGGCAGAAGGAGTCGGTAAGCTTGATGATAAACCAAAAGTAACAAATGGAGCTAGTTGGGTAAACAGAAATTATTATCCGGGAGCATCTGCTGTCACGTGGTCAAACGCTACAGGAACATCAAGTTATGGTGGTAGGTATATAACATCTAGTGGTTGGATAGCATCTCAATCTTTTTCAAATGAGTCACCCGACATTAATATGAATGTAACTGATATAGTTAATAAGTGGTTAAATAAATCAGTTGATAATCACGGAATGCTTTTACGATTTAGTGCTAGTCAAGAAACTAATACTGAGACTCACGGTAAACTTAAATTCTTTTCTTCTAATACAAATACTATATATACCCCCAAGTTGGAAGTTCGATGGGATGATCATAAACCATGTACTGGTTCTAATACCGGTAGTTTATTACAAATGACAATGAGTGGCGAACCTGATTATATATTGTATATGAGGGGCCTTAGAGAAAGCTATAGAGAGAATGAAAAGGTTAAATTTAGAGTTATGCCACGAAAGAGATACGTTCAAAAAACATTTTCTACATCTCTCCAAACACTAACTGGTTCATACATTCCAGAAGGTAGCGGTTCATATTCAATACTTGATTCAGCAACCAATGAAACAATAGTTCCGTTTAGTGCACACTCTTCAATGAGTTGTGATTCAACTAGTAATTATTTTGAACAATGGTTAAATACATTTCAACCTAATCGCGCATATAGGATTTTATATAGAATAAAATTTAACGATAATCAAGAAATAATCTATGATGATGACTTTGAATTTAAAGTACAAGTCTAGGAGATTGTAAATGGCCGATGTCACATATGGTTGCATAGATCCTGCAGCAAAAAACTATGATTCTAATAATGTTGGATGTGATCCCCTTTTCTTCGATCCTATATCAGGGATAGAACCATATCTCGAAAACGAAAGATATTGTTGCAGGTATCTGGATGTTTATGGTTGCATGGACCCTGATGCAAAAAACTATATCTCAAACGCAACTATGGATGATGGAAGTTGTGAATATGAAGATCCACCAGTTGATGTATATGGTTGCACGGACCCTGATGCAAAAAACTATAACCCCAACGCAACTATAGATGATGGAACTTGTGAATACGATGCCCCATCATCTGATGTCTATGGTTGCATGGATCCTATGGCAAAGAACTATGATAGATTTGCAACTATAGATAATGGAAGTTGCGAATTTGAGGATTGGTTACCCGACCCTGATGTATATGGTTGTACGGATCCTGATGCAAAAAACTATAACCCAAACGCAACTATGGATGATGGAGAGTGTGAATATGATGTTTATGGTTGCATGGATCCTGAAGCAACAAACTATATCCCCAACGCAACGTTTCAGACTCCGTTCACTTGTGAATATGAGGAGGAGCCACCATTTGGTGTTCGTGGTTGTACGGATCCTGATGCAAAAAACTATAACTCAAACGCAGTTATAGATGATGGAAGTTGTGGATATGATGATACTCCTGTATTTGGTTGTACGGACGAAGAAGCAATTAATTATGTGGCTTCAGCAACTGACGATGATGGATCGTGTCAGTATGCAAGCGACGATGAAGAAGAAGATGAAGATGATGATGAAGTATTTGGGTGCACTGATATCGACGCATCTAATTATAACCCCGACGCTACATTAGATGATGGCAGTTGTGAATATGATACATATGGGTGCACTGATATCGACGCATCTAATTATAACCCCGACGCTACATTA
>VMHT01193664.1_pt1 | contig 21351 bp, 30 predicted proteins | sample 4693611 | NCBI WGS metagenome assembly VMHT01 (sample SAMN12280063, study PRJNA550983) | marine metagenome | isolation source: seawater sampled from same location over 5 years 0.02-0.2 micron viral filtrate | place: USA: collected off the coast of southern California halfway between the port... ...
AAAGAAAATTTTGATGTGTGCTCCCAACTGCTAAGGGACACTGGAATCAAGTCCCAGATCATCAAAAAGTACCTTCCGATCATGAATCAACTGATTAATAAGTATTTGAATGAGTTAGATTTCTATGTGTCATTTGATCTCAACGAAAACTTTGAAGAGACTATAAAATCTAGGTTTAGAGACGAGTTTTGCTACGCATCCTTCTCTGAAGGAGAGAAAATGAGGATAGATCTAGCACTTCTGTTCACATGGAGAACCATTGCTAAGATGAAGAACAGTGCCAACACTAATTTACTGATACTTGACGAGATATTTGACAGTTCTCTTGATATAGCAGGAACATATGACTTTATGAAGATTTTAAGGTCATTTAACGACAGCACCAACGTGTTTATAATCTCACACAAACCTGATGTCTTACAGGATAAGTTTGATAGAATATTGAGAGTAGAAAAGAGACAAAACTTCTCTGTAATCAATGAAGAAAGCGGTATTTAACGTAATAACTAATCCTCTGACGATCTGTAACCTAATCATAGTAGGGTCTCTCGTCATGATCGAGACATTTCACATAGGGTATCACAATAGGGGGTTGACACAGTGCGATGGGTCTGTTATTATACAAGAGTCGGACGCGACATCGGGAATGACTGAATAAACTTACTGGCAACCGCTAGTTAAGGTGATGAGACACAGGTGGTGCTGCTATCGAGAGGTAGAATCGACTTACCAGTCGGGTCTCAGGCAAAGATGTATTTACTCTGTAGTAATGCCCATCTTTTGTTGGTACACAGGAATCCAACTTCCCCCATTATTCACAACTAAATATGACAGTTAACAAACTGTCCACTAGGGGGTAGGCTACCCCCTTTTTTATGTCATAATAGAATCATACAGACACAGGATTCAAATGTTAGAAGTCAAAGGAACTCTCGCAAAACTACTCGCTGAAGAAGACATCATCGTTGAGATGAAGCAAGTAGACACAGCATCATTCGATGTAGAGAAGCGTGTATTAACACTTCCATTGTGGGAGAAAGCAGACGCGACTATCGTTGACATGCTTATAGCACATGAGGTAGGTCACGCACGTTACACACCTAATGAGTGGGACTTCTTAGGTGAGATTCCTTTATCAGTTGTTAATGTTGTAGAAGATGTACGTATTGAGAGGTTAATGAAGCGTAGATACGCAGGACTTCCTAAGACATTCTACAATGGTTACAAAGATATCAATAAGAAAGACTTCTTTCAACTACGTTTCGTTGATCTAGAAGAGTTAGGTCTTGCTGATCGTATCAATATTTTCCATAAGGTAGGTATGTTCCATAATGTACCATTCAACAATGATCTAGAGATAGGATTCAGAGACGAATGTTTAAGTGTTGAGACATTTGAAGAAGTATTAGATTTAGCAAGACGTATTACTAAATATCAGCAGGAACAGGTCTCGGAAAAATCAACCTCCCAGACCGAAGAGGTAGGTGCTGAGTCAGTACCTACATCAGAACAAGGTAGCGGTGGTCAAACCCAATCTTCACAGGAAGTACCAACAGAATTTACAGACACACAGGGTCAAGGAACACCTACCGAAGCAACACAAGAAAACGGTCAAGAGTCTGAAGGGGCATCTGATGAGGATGATACTCTCTCACCCGCACAACCAGAAGGACACGGTTCTAAAGGTGGTAAGACTTATGGCGATGACTTGGAAGCAGTTACAGATTCACTCCTATCAGAATCCATCCAAAACCTTGTTGACACCGAGTCTGCTCCTAGCACATACATCAATACTCCAGACATTCTTTTAGACAGAGTTGTAGTAGAGACCTCTACATGGGTACAAGAGATTGAGAATCACTGGAACCAGAATGAATCAATATCTTTTCTTCAGATAGACGAAGAGTGGAATAAGTATAAGACACAAGCAACAAGAGAAGTCAACTACCTTGTCAAAGAGTTTGAGTGTAAGAAGGCAGCATCAGCATACGCACGTACCACAGTGTCTAAGACAGGTGTTCTTGACTGTGCTAAACTATTCCAGTACAAGTACAACGATGACATCTTCAAGAAGATCTCAGTGACACCTGATGGTAAGAATCATGGTCTTATCTTCAATCTAGATTGGTCTGGTTCTATGAGCACCATCTTGTTCTCAACCATGAAACAGTTACTAAATCTAATTCAGTTCTGTAACAAGGTAGGCATTCCATTCGAGGTATATGCTTTCACTAATGAGTGGGAACAGAAAGATAAGACACAGAAGGTTGATGTTGTCAGAGAAAATGAGATCATCATCGACAACTTCAACATGCTCAAGTTTGCTAGCAGTGAACTTAAGAAGAAGGACTTAGAAAAAGTCATGAAGTATATGTTCAGACTTGCCTATGCTATGACTTGGAGATCTTGTGAGTACAACATCCCTTACAGATTTTACTTATCAGGTACACCTCTAAACGAAGCGATCATCTCAATGAAACAGATCATCCCTATCTTCCAGAGCAACAACAAAGTAGAGAAGTGTCACGTCATCAACCTAACTGATGGTGAAGGTTCATGTATCATGATGAATAAGAAGTGGGGTCACTATGAGTACGACAAACTTGTAGGAGGACACATCGGAGACTGCCAGTTACGTGACCGTAAGGTAGGTAGAATCTACAAGAAGTTTGGTTACGACTACTATGGAAATAGTCACACAGATATCTTTATTGAGAATCTAAGAGATCACTTCCCTCACACTAACTTCATCTCTATCAGACTCTGCTCAGGTAATGACTTCAACAGAGTGTCACATGCTAATGAGTGGGACTTCGACAAGAAGGAGAAGAACAAGGCAGAGTGGAGAAAGCACAAGTCATTCATCGACTTCGATTCAGCATACACTAGATCTCTCTATATACAGAGCAATAGTCTTGACGATGCTGACAATGAGTTCACTGTCAAAGAAGACGCACGTAAGCAAGACATCTCTAGAGCGTTCAAGAAGTCACTCAAGAACAAGAAAACATCTAAGAGAATATTGAATGAGTTCATTTCAGTTATAGCATGAGACCACAAGTACATAGTCTATTCCCCACCCCTGTATTCCAGAGTGAGATACCTCTGAGACAGGAGTGGTTGGAGTATGTAAAGACATTAGAATATGATCGCACTGCGATGGACAATGGATACATCTCTCACTCCAGAGATATATTCAGCAATAAAGAATTACGTTCACTGAAGCATGAGATATCTGACGCAGTAAAATACTTTGCTCATCAGCAGTTGAAGGTATCTCAGTACGTCTATATTGATGTGTGTAGAGCATGGGGTATCAAGCATATGCCTGGTGACTGGGCACAGAACCACTGTCACATGAACAGTATATTCTCAGGTATATACTACCTAGATGTGAGTGAACACAGTGGTGACCTAGTGATAGAGAAGGGACAACTGTTCCCTAATTGTTTTATGCCTACACTGTCACCTGATGTAGACTTCTTTAATAAGTACACTCAACAGAACTGGAGACTCAAACCTGAGAATGGTATGCTAGTGGTCTTCCCTAGTCAGGTAATACATAACGTAGAAAAGAATGAGACAGAGAATGAGAGATACGCAGTGGCATTTGATGTTTTTATTAGAGGACGCATGGGTGAATACGGTGGGTCAGATGTGACAATAAAATAAGTGTCCACTGAGTGTAGACATGGGTGCTAGCACCCTGTACAATTAAGTACATAAGCAATTCACAGTAACATGACTTTCAAAAAAGGCAACACTTTCTCCAACAGCAAGTACACATCTGATCAGTTCTTCGATCACATAAAGTCTGAAGGTTTAGATAAAACATCTATACCATCTACTACGGTTACAGAGATGGCAAATCATTTCTCTGTTACGAAGAGAGCAATGGTCAGACGTATGACTGAAAAACTTGGTTATGAGTATTCAGCAACGACTAAAAGTTTTCACTTTGTACTTACAAACAAACCACAAGTTGCTAAAGCAAAAGCAAAACTTGAGAAGATTGTAGCAAAGACACCTGACTTGCCAACCAAGACAACTTCTGCTAATCTTAAGACAGAACAATCACTATCACAAAACTTGGTTCCACTTAAAGACCCAGAGTTTGTACCATTCGGTAACTACAATGACCTCAGAAAAGTATTGAGATCTAAACAGTTCTACCCTATGTTCATTACAGGATTGTCAGGTAACGGTAAGACATACTCTGTAGAGCAAGCATGTGCTACTCTTGGACGTGAGTTGATCCGTGTTAACATTACTATAGAAACAGATGAGGATGATCTTATTGGTGGTTTTCGTCTTGTTGATGGGGACACTGTTTGGCACAATGGTCCTGTCATAGAGGCACTTGAGAAGGGTGCTGTGCTCCTACTTGATGAGGTTGACCTAGCATCTAACAAAGTACTATGTCTACAATCTATCTTAGAAGGTAAGGGTGTCTTCCTCAAGAAAACAGGTAGGTACGTACAACCTGCTAAAGGTTTCACAGTTATCGCTACTGCTAACACAAAGGGTAAGGGTTCTGATGATGGTAGATTCGTAGGTACTAACGTACTCAACGAAGCATTCCTTGAGAGATTCCCTATCACTCTAGAGCAGGAGTACCCTACACCTGTCACCGAAGCAAAGATACTTGCCTTCCACTGTAACGACAAGGACTACATCAAGCACCTATGTGACTGGGCAAACATCATCCGTAGCACATTCAAGGAGGGCGGTATTGATGAGGTAATCAGTACACGTAGACTGGTACACATCGTTAAGGCATATGCTATCTTTGGTTCTAAAGAGAAGTCAATCTCTACTTGTATCAACAGATTCGATGACGAGACAAAGCAAGCACTACAAGAGTTGTATGACAAGGTAGATGCTAATGTTGACTTCAACGTTGACAATAACGAGACTACAGTGTAAAATAGATTATGAACAAAGATTCAGCAAAAGAAATGCTACGAGAATCAATCGAGAGCATACAACATACAACAATGGGTATTAACGACAATACCCTACGTTGTAAATACGATGAGGATCTAGCACTGAAGGAAGCTTTAGAGTATATCACTAGCACCTACCAAGGTCACTATACCTCAAAGAAGACCAACGTCCAGACTCTAGACCTTATCGAAGCAGTGGGTGATGCCCCTGCCTTCTGTCGTTCAAATGCTATTAAGTATTTGTCTCGATACGATAAGAAGGGATTCCCTAGCAGGGATATTCTAAAAGCAATTCATTATTGCGTACTCCTATATCATTTTACAGAAAAACAACGTGAAGACACTGAACCCTATGAAACTTTCTGATCGCACCATCAGGATCTTGACCAACCTGTCAAAGATTAATAGGTCGATCCAATTTAAAGAAGGTAATGAACTATCTTCTCTCTCAATCCAAAAGAATGTTCTTGCTAAGACAACAATAGAAGAAACATTTCCACAAGACTTTGCCATCTATGATCTAGATGAGTTCTTAAAGGTAATGAGTCTTACTGACAATCAAGGAGATCTCATCTTTGACAATCAAGCATTCGTTACAGTGAGAACAAACAGAACACAGGCAAAGTATTTCTTTGCTGATCCTTCTATCGTACAGCAACCTCCTGAGAAGTTTCCTGTACTACCTAGTATTGAATGTGAGTTTGATTTAGACATCTCTGACCTTAACAGGATTAGAACTGCTCTATCAATCTATGGTCACCTAGAAGACATTGCTATCGTAGGTAGGGATGGTACTGTATCTGTTGAGATCAGAGACAGAGAGAACGCATCATCTAACACATACTCTATAGCAGTAGGTAGCACCGATGCTACATTCTCTTTTGAGTTGAAGTCAGAGAACATCTACAAGTTAGATTATAGTAACGCTAACACAGGTTACAATGTAAGGATCAGTAAATCTGGTGCTAGTCAATGGGTGTCCTCCGATGGAGTTGTCTACCTTATCGCTCTAGAACCTGACTCATCCTATGAGGAAAATTGATCTAGCGGTATACGATGATTTCGTATCGCCTTCATACTTAGAAGACATACAAAGTGCGTGTGATCCTGCTAGTACCCCATGGTACTTTCAAGGGTCACAGTCTCTTGAGAAATATGATGATGCCTTGATAGAAGACTTCGGGTTTTCTATTGGTCTACTACCACCATGGCAACCTGATAAGTTTGAAGAGACACCTATAGCAACACTGATCAAACCTTTGATATATCGTATCAAAGATATAGCAAAGGCAGATCACATTCTAAGGTGTAGACTAGACATGACAGTTCTACATGACAGATACCTACACCCACCTCACATCGACATAGATCAACCGCACGTAGCGTGTATAGTATATGTTAATGATAGTGATGGGGACACAGTAATCTATGACCACAAAACTAAGTGGGCGAAAGAATATTGTGACACAGGTAACCTACCTATCAAGGAGACTATTGCTCCGAAGGCAGGACGTATGGTACTATTTGATGGGAACTATCTCCATACAGGATACTCCCCCTCTGAGCATCAGACTCGGATTTTAATTAACACAGTTTTATCATGAAAGAATTTCTATGGGTCGAGAAGTATCGTCCACAGAAGATTGAAGATTGTATCTTGCCCTCAAGGATCAAGGATACATTCCAACAGATAGTAGAGCAGGGTCAGGTACCTAATCTATTACTATCTGGGACAGCGGGTATCGGTAAGACTACTGTTGCCAAGGCATTATGTAAACAATTAGGAGTAGATTCATATGTTATTAACGGATCTGACGAAGGCAGGTTCCTTGATACCGTCAGGAGTCAAGCAAAAAACTTTGCATCAACTGTTTCCCTCTTGGGTGGATCCTCACGCAAGGTCATTATTATTGATGAGGCAGACAATACCACCCACGACGTACAACTTCTCCTCCGTGGATTCATTGAGGAATTTCATAAGACTTGTTCGTTCATATTCACTTGTAACTTTAAGAATAAGATAATAGAACCTATACACTCAAGGTGTAGTTGTATAGATTTTCAGATCCAAAAGAATGAGAAGCAACAGATCATGGCATCATTCTTTGGTAGGTTGAATAATATATTAGAAGAAGAGAAGGTGACATATGATAAGAAAGTTGTAGCAGAACTGATTCAAAGATACTTCCCAGACTGGAGACGTGTGCTTAATGAACTACAGAGATATTCTACCTCTGGAAGTATTGACACAGGTATCCTTGCTGCCATGGTAGACACTAACGTTGATAAGTTAGTTGACTTTTTATCACGGAAGGACTATGGTAATGTCAGGCAGTGGGTCGTTGATAATCTAGACAATGATCCTAACCTTATACTACGCAACTTGTATGACACACTGTATGCTAAGTTGTTACCAAGTAGTATACCCTCTGCTGTATTGGTCATCGCAAAGTATCAGTATCAAATAGCATTTGTTGCTGATCAAGAGATCAATCTACTAGCAGCACTCACGGAGATCATGGTAGAATGTCAATTCAAATAATAGATAATCCACTAACACAAACCTATCGTAGGTTCAAGAGTGATGTCAATAGCATGGCATTCCCTTGGAATTATTTTAAAGGTGATGGTGCTAGTCCTGCGTACTATAGTCACACCATACTGGCAAGACCTGGTTTTGAAGAGTCACTCATGCCTACACAGCAATCAGAATGGTTAAACATTGCTAACAAGGTTCTCTTAGAAATCTTTATGGCAAATGAAATCAAGGTTAAGAGTGTACTTAGGATCAATGTAAACGCTACACACTATACTGATGGGTACACTACACCTTTACATATGGATCATAATTTTGAGACAAATAATATAGTAGTATACCTCAATCAATTTGAAGGTGGTGCTACAAATGTTGAAGGTAGTTCGCACAAACCACAAGAAGATGATATAATAATATTTGATGGGTTCCATAGTATTGAGCAACCCATTAACGGTACAAGACGTGTCGTTTTAGTCGCAACTTACTTATGAAATCATTGAAGACACCACTGCGTTATCCTGGCGGTAAGTCAAGAGCAGTACAAAAACTATTCCAGTTCCTACCAAAGGATATCACAGAGTTTCGTGAACCTTTTCTAGGTGGTGGTAGTTTTGCTATCGCTATGACAAAACAGTATCCAGATCTACCCATCTGGGTCAATGATTGTTATGAACCATTATTTAATTTTTGGGTTCAACTACAACAGAATGGAGAAGAGTTAACAGGAGATATAAAAGATCTAAAGAATGAATATGGTACACCTGATAAGGCAAGAGAACTATTCAATGACTACAAGGATAGTATCAGGGATGGTGATGATCTAGAGAGAGCAGTAAAGTTTTATGTTATTAATAAGTGTAGTTTCTCAGGTCTAACTGAGTCATCATCTTTCTCTCCTCAAGCATCAGATAACAACTGGACAATGCGTGGTATCTGTAAACTTCCTGCCTACTGTGAATTGATACGTGATTGGAAGATCACATGCTTAGACTATGGTGATCTAGTAGAAGATTGTCTAGGTAGAATTGGCACACTATCATGTGCTGATAATACATTCTTCTATGTTGATCCTCCATACAGTATCAAAGATAATCTATATGGTGAGAAGGGAAAACTACATAAAGGATTTGATCATTCCCGATTTGCTGACACAATGGATGACACAATGGGTAATGTTATGATATCATATAATAACTCGAAGAAGATCGTTGATCGTTTTTGGGAGTGGCATTCGTATGATTGGGATCATACTTATACTATGAGATCTACTGGTGATTACATGAAGAATCAACAGGAGAGACGCGAACTATTACTTACGAACTACTCATGTCTGAAGGAAGCTTAGGAGTCAGAGTCAAGAACGGAATCTGTTCTCTATACCACACACGCAGAGGTGTGCTCACTAATTTTGCTAGAGGTGCTACACAGGCACTCATACAAGGTGACGAGATACATGTCACTCTAGACACAGGATCAGTAGCGATATATGAAATCAATCAACACCGCACAGGTGTCAACGGACCTAGGAGGATCATCACATGAATACACAAGGTATGTCATTTGGTACAGGCACTGGTAGTAAATCAGTTCAAGAACAACGTGATGCCATCCCACCTATGAAGGTGAATAAAATGAATCTTCTATCTGACGCACTCAAGATAGAGTTAAAGGAACTCATCAATGAAGTACTAGATGAAAAGATAGAGAAGATTATACGAGCAGGAGTTGAGTATGAAAGCAATTAATATCTCAGCACCTGTTGTATATAAAGATACTTTTAAGTTTGACACAGCAGAACAGGTTAAGACTGCTGATGGATTGTTTGACATGGTTGATAAGTATGATGTCACGTCAGCACTAGAAGAAGGTGGTAAGTCTACTGCTGACCTATTCAACATACTACAACCTAGTAATCAGTTTCCACATAACTTACCAGAGAATGCTAAGTATGTGATATGGTTAAGACGGAAGATGGAATACCTACGTACAGCATGGAGGTACGAAGGATACCCACATTTTATATCTAACTCATGGTATAATGAACACTACCAGTGGGACTACACAGATGAACATCATCATGGTGTAGGTCTTACATGTACAGCATACATCCTCAAACCAGAGAACTCTGGTGACCTATGGATCTATGACCCTATGACAGCAGTGAGAGCAGCAGAACCTATCAGTGGCAATCATCCTTGGAGAAGGATAAGTGTTTCAGAAGGTGACGTTGTGTTCTTCCCCTCTTGGCTTCGTCATAAGACAGGTTATAATGATACTAAGAACAGACGTTTGACTCTGACCATGAATATCACACCTGACTACAGAGCATACACTAAGAATCCACCTGTACTATGAATATATTTGTCACCGATCCAGACCCTATCAAGTCAGCACAAGTATTACCTGACAAGCACATAGTCAAGATGCCTCTAGAGACATGTCAAATGTTATCTATTGTAGCATCTAGTAAGTGGGGTCATGGTTTCGGTGACTTACCTAAACTTAATGGTGAACCATACAAGACAGAGAAGGGTGCGTTCCGCAATCATCCATGTACCATCTGGGCACAGACTAACTTTCGTTGGTTGATCAGGCATGGTCTCGCTCTGTGTGCTGAGTACACACATAGATACAGCAAAGTACATAGTTGTCAGCATACTATACTCCATGCTAATATAATATTTCCCAACAACAATGATATCCCCACGAGCTATACCAGAGCCATGCCCGAACAGTTTAAATATGACACAAGCATTGACACTTTTACTGCTTACAAGAATTACATTGGCAGCAAACCTTGGGTTGCATCTAATTATCTTCGTGACCCATCCCGCAAACCATATTGGTTATGAGTAGTGATCTTTCAGAAATACTTTCGTCTATCAACAATACCAAAGAGCATTTGTATCTTGATGACCCTGATCGTATTAAATCTTATCCTCCTTATATTATCAACCGATGTCTCAGTGGACACATTGATGCGATCCTATTTGCTAATGAAGTAAACAAGCACCCTAATCTAGACAAGCGTCTTCAATATGACTTTTTGCTAAATACTTTGAGAAAGCGAAAGCGTTTCACACCTTGGTTGAAGAAAGAACAGATTGAAGATCTGGATCTGATCAAAACACACTATGACTATAGTAATGAAAAAGCGAGGGTCGCATTAACTCTTCTTACCAACACCCAAATTGAATACATTCGTAACAAACATGAAAAGGGAGGAAGACGATGAGTACTTCATTCACTGAGCAGGAAGTCACATGGACACCTGATCAAATGGTAGAGGTAAACTTAGGCGAACCAGATGATTTTTTAAAGGTAAGAGAAACACTAACAAGGATAGGTGTAGCTTCTAGAAAAGAAAAGAAGTTGTATCAATCATGCCACATACTTCATAAGCAAGGCAAGTATTATATCGTACATTTTAAAGAGTTGTTCGCGTTGGATGGTAAGTCAGCAAACTTATCACTCAATGACGTTCAACGTCGCAATAGAATCATACAACTACTCAGCGACTGGGGGTTGATTTCTATACAGAAACCTGATACAATAGTAGACGTAGCACCTCTAAGTCAAATCAAGGTCTTATCTTACAAGGATAAGTCAGGATGGTGCTTAGAATCCAAATACAATATAGGGAAGAAGAAGACTTGACAAGTTCTTATCTTGTGTTACACTAAATACGACCAATACAATTATTATGGCATCGAGAAAATCGTTTGAAACCACCACATGTTCAGGTGAGATCGCAGCACTAGCATGCGAGACATTATGTACACAATACGAAGAAGGAATCGCAACCTTTACACCTCGTAAGTACAAACAGTTCAAGACTGCATCAAAAGTAATCCGTAAGGACATCGCAGCAGGAACAAGACGCAGAGGTATAGAAATCAGTTTTAACACTGGTGAAGATGCTTGGGCAAACAAAAGAATTAGGCAGGAGAGAGAGGAGCAAACAAATCTCTTCAATCCACTAGGTTAATTCTATGAAAAATTTAACAACCAACGAACTCAGTTTCTTAATTGACTTAATGGATACTACCATTGAGCAGAAACCAAAAATGATTACAAAATTTGAGGGTTTCAATGCTGTAGACGCAGCAACAATTTACAAGAAGGTTTGGCACTCCTATACAGGACACCACGATTATCCTCCTTCAAGTTTATTCGTACAAGACTAATAGATAGGAGGGGCAACCCTCCTTTTTTTATGAAGATAACTCCCATACCAGAACTAAAAGGATACGGTGTATTTGTAGATGGCATAGACATCAAACAACTGACAAGAGATCAGTGGATGTCACTTGGCAAGTTACAGATGGAACAACTTGTCATGGTCATTCGTAACACAGGTATCAACATCAACCATTTCCATAAGGTGATGAAGATGTGGGGTAAGTGTAGACAAAACTATGCTGCTAAAGAAGAGCATAGTAGTGAGATAGCAAAAGAATATGCGAGGATAGGTGGTCATGCTAAGACAGGACACATAGTCAGAGTCGCAGAGAACAACGGATTGTTTGGTAGTGGAGAATTACTATGGCACAGTAATGAATCTGGTGACATAGCATTCACACCTGGCGTAGCACTCCTCGGTGATCATGGTATGAAGAAGAGTGCCACTGGGTTCATGGTGTCATCACCTTATTACTACAGTTTGCCAGAGTCATTCCGTAGTGAACTAGATGAACTGATACTCATACATAATTTCCAAGAGGGTAAGATCAATGCTAATGATGAGAACAATGTAGTATATAAGAACATGTGTCCTGACCCAGAGACAGAGATACCTCTGGTGATCCAGAGTCCTGCGGGTATTAAGGGATTACATTTTCCATACAATACCACCACACGTATTAAAGATTTTTCTCAGGAGGATTCGATTAGAATATTGAATGAACTACGGTGGGGACTGTCATCATATACCTATGATTACTGGTGGGAGAATGATGATGACCTAGTGATCTTTGATAATAGTATCGTACAGCACAGAAGGTTAGGTGATACAACAGACAGACTATGCTACAGGTATCAGTTTGACTACACATACCTACAGTATAAAGTCACAGGTAAACCATACATGCCATACCTACAAGAACCATACATCAGTAGGTACAAGGAAAAGATGGCAGACATCACTAAAGTCTTTCCAGTATTCGGATATCCACCCTCCTAATTTTAGACAAGTGTTATAATTAGTAGTGTACGCTTCGGGTACACAAACTAACGACGCTTAAGGAGGTCACAATGAACATTCAAAGATATAGTGCTGCCGATTTACCATCACTATTTGACAAAATTTCTAAGAACAGTATAGGAATGGATGAGTACTTTGATTCTTTCTGGAATCAAACGACCACCAACTATCCCCCCTATAATCTTATCGCAGTCTCAAATGTACTATCCAGATTAGAGATAGCACTCGCAGGATTCAAGAGAGATGAAGTCAAGGTCTACACAGAGTACGGTAAACTAATCGTATCAGCAGAGAAGGAAGAGAAAAAGGAACCTGAGAATTATACTCACAGGGGATTAGCACAACGTTCTTTCACAAAACAGTGGTCACTATCTGACGACACCGAGATAGGTGAGGTCACATTAGAGGACGGACTACTCACAGTAACACTGAAGAAAGTAGTACCAGAACACCACGCAAGGAAGGATTACATCTAACCTACATAAGGGGGATTGACAAATGTCAGTTTCCCTTTTATAATATATGCATAGATTAATTTGCCATGATAGAAGAAGACAGAATTAAATTAGTATTCACACGTGATGGAGACAACATCATCTGTGATTTACAAGAGGCAGTTGATAAAGACACTGGTAAGAGACAGGCATACATCATGACCGTACCATATAAGGTAAGGATTACTGAAGAACCTGACCAAGCAGTTAACATGGAAACATTTGAAGACCAAGAGGTCAAGATCAGATACACACCATGGAATCCATTTACCATTGATCAGAAGATTGCTATCACACCTGACTATGTGATCTCTGTCATGGAACCATCACCTAGTATCTTACAGACATACCTCTCTAACGTCAGAGCAAAGACAGGAGATCAGGGTGCTCCAGAAGTAACACCTACTGAGGTTGTCAAGTGATCAAACTATTAATGCTCAGAACTGGTGAAGAAGTTATATCTACAGTCAAAGAGATAGTTGATCCAGAGAACGAGAAACCATTAGGTTACCACCTACACAAACCATTCAGACTTGACATCGTTGACACCTCACAGGGTCAGGGGTATCAGTTAGAGTGGTTCCCATGGGCACCTCTAAGTAAAGATAAAGATTTTTATTTACCAGGTAGTCACGTAGTCACAGTATATAATCCACTGGACGCACTGACTACACAGTACATCTCTGCTATAGATGAGGAGAGATATGCTGCCAACTTCAAGAAGCATGAAGAGAGATTCAATCTCAGTTACGATGAGAACGATCTAGATGATATGTTTAAAGAAGCAGAAAAGATTATGAACGAGGATGAGAACACTCCACCTGTATGATACATACGATAACGTAGTTCTCTCATATAAAACAGATCATAAATTTCATGGTGCTAAACGCATAGTAATAGAAGGACCTGTTCTTCTAGGCAAAGTTATAGCAGAGTATCCTGCTAAGATCAATGGTCAGTTTGGTATCGTAGCCTTTGATCAACCTATACCCGCCCCACTATATCAGAATTATATTCCTCAACCTTTTCCACTCTTCGTAGGTGGTACACAGGAGTTTGATCATCTCATGTTCAACGGTCCTGATTACTTTAAGATAAGGGTTGACGAATATAGACCTTGGGTGTATATTAGTAACATCTACGACAGTGGACTTGATCTTACTCCTGTCTACAAATACTTCCGACAAGATTCAGACTGGAAAAAATTAGAAACATTATGGAAACACAACTCCTCTTACTAAAGTCAGGGATTTACCTGATCACCAAGATAGAAACTTTGGATGAGGAACCCGCTGCTCATCTAGAACAACCATACCTTGTAAAGGAAGATGGTACTCTGGAACCTTGGCCACTACACACAGTGGATGAAGACGTGTTAATATATTCAGATACTATTGCTACAATCTTAGACCCTAAAGAAGAAATTCTTGACAAGTATAAGATGGTGACTAAGTGAGTTTTTATACAAACGTAAATTTGGTTGGTAACAACCTACTCTACATAGGATATGAGAATGGACAACGTATTCAACGTAGGTTTAAGTTCTCTCCGACTCTCTTCGTAGTTAGCAATCAGATCACTGAGTACAAGACTCTTGATGGTCGCTATGCTAAACCTATCAGGTTCGATACTGTAGGTCAGGCACGTGATTTCAAGGACAAGTATAAAGACGTAGAGAATTTTGAGGTACATGGTTATGATAGGTTCTTATATCAGTATATTTCTGAGGAGTTCTCCGACGAAGTTGACTACGATATCAAGACTCTCAAGATTACATCACTTGATATTGAAGTCGCATGTGAGAATGGCTTTCCTAACGTACGTGAATGTGCGGAACAGTTACTGGCGATCACAGTACAGGATTATCAGACACGTAAACTTAAAGTATTCGCAACGAGGGATTATCACAACACCCGTAAGGATGTTGATTTTATATACTGTGACGATGAGAAACATCTGCTACAGTGCTTCCTTGCTTATTGGCAGACTGATTTCCCAGATGTTCTTACAGGGTGGAATTGCGAGTTGTATGACATACCTTACATCTGTGGTCGTCTTGAACGTTTATTCGGAGAGAAAGAAGTAAAGATGATGTCACCATGGGGCATGGTGAAGAGTGAAGAGATGGAGATAAGAGGACGTAAGAATATACTATACAATCTAATGGGGATAAATGTACTAGACTACATGGATCTCTACAAGAAATTTACATACACTAATCAGGAATCATATAGACTAGATCACATAGCATTTGTTGAACTAGGACAGAAGAAGTTAGACCATAGTGAGTATGAAAACTTCAAGGACTTCTATACGAAGGACTGGCAGAAGTTTATTGACTATAACATCAAGGACGTAGAACTTGTTTTACAGTTAGAGGATAAGATGAAGCTCCTTGAACTTGCTGTCGCCCTAGCATATGATGCTAAGGTGAACTTGAAAGATGTGTACTATCAGGTACGCATGTGGGACACCCTGATTTATAACTTCCTAAAGAGAAGGAACACAGTGGTTCCCCCTATCAAACGAAGTGACAAAGATCAGAAGTATGCGGGAGCATACGTCAAAGAACCTATACCTGGTAAGTATGATTGGGTGGTGTCCTTTGACCTTAACAGTCTGTACCCACACCTCATCATGCAGTACAATATATCTCCAGAGACACTGTGGGAGACACGTCACCCTTCTACTAATGTTGACCGCATGCTCACTAAGGTAGACCAGATAGATCCACAGTTTGCTACGTGTGCTAACGGTGCACAGTATCGTAAGGACATCCATGGGTTCCTACCAGAGATGATGCAGAAGATATACGATGAACGTGTACAGTCCAAGAAACTTATGCTCATAGCAAAGCAAGAGTATGAGAAGACACCTACTAAAGATCTAGAGAAGAGCATCAGTAAGTATAACAACATACAGATGGCACGTAAGATTCAACTGAACTCTGCCTATGGTGCTATTGGTAACCAGTATTTTAGATACTATAATCTAAGAAACGCTGAAGCGATCACGTTGTCAGGTCAGGTATCAATTCGTTGGATCGAGAACAAAGTAAATGGGTACTTGAATAAGTTGTTAAATAGTAATGAAAAAGATTATGTGATCGCCAGTGATACAGATAGTATCTACATCTGTTTAGATGATTTAGTTACTACAGTTTATGGTGACAAGGACGTAGGTCAGGAGAGAGTGGTTGACTTTCTTGATAAGGCATGTAAAGAAAAACTAGAACCCTTCATTGACAAATCATATCAGGAGTTAGCAGAGTATACTAATGCTTATGAACAGAAGATGTTCATGAAACGTGAGAACATTGCTGCTAGAGGTATCTGGACTGCGAAGAAAAGATACATCCTCAATGTGTGGGATAGTGAAGGTGTCAGATATAATCAACCTAAGCTGAAGATGATGGGTATCGAGGCAGTCAAGTCCTCTACTCCGATGCCTTGTCGTAAAGCTATTAAGGACGCACTAAACATAATGATGTCAGGTGAGCAGGATGAACTCATCACGTTTATAAACAACTTCAAAGAAGAGTTCTACTCACTACCACCAGAAGACATCGCATTTCCGAGGTCAGTCAATGGACTACGCAAATTCAAATCAGACACAGACGTGTATTCAAAGGGATGCCCGTTACATGTTCGTGGATCTCTCCTGTATAATTTTTATGTCGCTAAAAAGAAACTGGAGAACAAGTACCCTATCATTCAAGAAGGAGAAAAGATAAAATATATCTACATGAAGGTAGGTCGTACGAATTATACTGGAGAGAACGTACTATCATTCCTCAACACATTTCCGAGGGAACTTGGACTAGAGGAATGTATTGATCATAAGATTAATTTTAAAAAATCTTTTCTTGATCCTTTACAAATCATCACTTCTGTGATAGGATGGGATACAGAGAAGAAATCATCGCTTGAGTTTTTATTTACATGAGTTTTTTGAAAGATGTCGTTAAAGAAATTGGTAACGACTACGCAGGAATACTAGCAGACGGATCAGTAGGAGATATAGGAGGGTATGTCGACACTGGTTCTTATATTTTCAACGCATTGGTCAGTGGGAGTATCACAGGTGGTATCCCATCTAACAAGATCACTGCTATCGCAGGAGAGAGTAGCACAGGTAAAACATTCTTCTGTCTTGGTATCGTAGAGAACTTCTTAAGGTCAGACAAAGACGCAGGAGTTATATACTTTGAGTCTGAAGCTGCTATCAGCAAACAGATGATGGAGGATCGTAACGTTGACACCACACGTATGATGCTCGTGCCTGTCACCACAGTACAAGAGTTTCGTACTCAAGCAATCAGAATACTAGACAAGTATCTAGAACAACCAGAGAAGGATCGCAAACCATTGATGTTTGTATTAGATTCTCTTGGTATGTTGTCAACATCTAAAGAACTAGCAGACAGTGCTGAAGGTAAAGACACACGTGACATGACTAGAGCACAGGTGGTCAAGGCAATTTTCAGAATACTTACATTGAAGTTAGGTAAAGCGAACGTACCTATGTTAGTTACTAACCATACATATGATGTGGTCGGTGCTTATGTACCAACAAAAGAAATGGGTGGAGGTAGTGGACTTAAGTACGCTGCGTCTACAATAATCTATCTCAGTAAGTCTAAAGAGAAAGACGGTAAAGAAGTGGTAGGTAATATTATCAAAGCAAAAACTGCGAAGAGCAGACTATCAAAGGAGAACGCAAATGTATCTATCAGACTCTATTATGATGAACGTGGACTCGACAAATATTATGGGTTACTGGAACTGGGTGAGAAGTATGGAGTTTTTGAACGTAAAGGGAACCGTGTTGTTGTTGGGGAGTCTAGCGTCTATCCTTCTGCTATTCTCAAGGATCCTGACAAGTACTTCACAGGAGAAATAATGGAGAAACTAGACTGGGCAGCAGGACAGGAGTTTAAGTACGGATCATGAAAGTAGAAGTATTCCCTACCTTACTCTATCGCTACCATCTAGACGACCAAGATCCTATCAAAGCAAGAGTAGAAGAATTTTATAAAGAACATAAATTTAATACTAACACACCTGACCAGTGGAACTGTAACCTGTTCACATCTTATGGATCAAGTAACTTTCCTATTGGAGAATGTCTAGACGCATTCACACCTACACTGGATGAGTTCCAGACAGAATCACAATCTTATGGTAGTATGATACTGACAGACTTGTGGTTGAATGTATACGAGGCACAGAACTGGCAGGAGAAACACATCCACTCGCCAGGTCAGTGGTCTGGTGTATACTATGTTCACTTCGATCCGAATGAACACAAGGCAACTAACTTCTATCACCCCTGTGAAACACTGCTTGCTACAGCGGGCATCACACAGAACACTGTTGTACCATGGGTACAAGAAGGTGATATGATTATCTTTCCATCATGGTTAGAGCATGCTGCTCCCATGAATAAATCCTCTAAAATGAGGTCAACTATATCATTTAACTTTTTTATTGAGGAAGAAATCAATGAAGGTGGAAACACTGATACTGAAGAATCTATTATTAACTGAGGAGTATCCTCGGAAGGTTCTTCCATTTATTAAACAAGAATACTTTGATGATAGAACAGACCAAGTTCTATTTGATATAACCAATAAATACTTCGTAAAGTATTCTGCTGTTCCATCAGTTGAAGCACTTACCATTGAAGTAGGTAAGCAATCTACACTTAGTGATGATCAGTTCAAGCAGATTACCCAGACATTAGAATCATTCGATAAAGAAACAACTGAACTCGATTGGTTAGTAGACACCACAGAGAAGTGGTGCCAAGACCGTGCGATCTATCTTGCGTTGATGGAATCAATCAAGATCGCTGACGGTAAAGATACAAAAGTGAGTCCCGATGCTATACCTAGTATACTATCGGATGCTCTTGGGGTGTCGTTTGATAACCATATAGGACACGATTACATAGATGACTATGAAGAAAGATACGACAGTTATCACAGAGTTGAAACCAAAGTACCCTTTGATCTCGACTTCTTTAATAAAATTACAAAAGGTGGGTTACCTAATAAGACTCTTAACATCGCACTGGCTGGTACGGGTGTCGGGAAGTCTCTATTCATGTGCCATGTCGCTAGCTCCGTGTTGCTCCAAGGGAGGAACGTACTCTATATTACAATGGAGATGGCAGAGGAGAAAATTGCTGAACGAATTGACGCAAACCTCCTCAACGTAGACATACAGACACTATCACAGTTACCTAAGATAATGTTTGAGAATAAGATCACAGACTTATCTAAGAAGACACAAGGTAAACTCATAGTAAAAGAGTACCCCACAGCGTCAGCACATGCGGGTCACTTCCGAGCACTCTTAAATGATCTAGCACTCAAGAAAGCATTCAGACCAGAGATCATATTCATAGACTATCTAAATATCTGTACATCGCAGAGGTTTAGAAATGCGTCGGTCAATTCATATACCATGGTTAAGTCGATTGCGGAAGAACTCCGTGGTCTTGCAGTTGAGTTTAATGTACCACTCGTCTCCGCTACTCAGACGACTCGTTCTGGGTATGGGAGTAGTGATGTTGATCTTACTGATACAAGTGAATCCTTCGGTCTTCCTGCAACTGCTGATCTTATGTTTGCTCTTATTAGTACGGAAGAACTGGAAGAGCAGAATCAGATAATGGTTAAACAGTTGAAGAATAGATACTATGATCCAACTCTTAACAAAAGATTTATTGTTGGTATTGACAGAGCAAAGATGAGACTGTATAATGTTGAACAAGAAGCTCAAAATAATATCATGGACTCAGGACAAGAGATCTTACAACTGTCTAGTTCTGATACTAAGAAAAAGTTTAGCGAGTTTAAGTTTTAATTATGAGAGACCAAGCATCAGTAGGAGCAGAATCTCCTGCTATCAAATACGAAAGAGCACTTGCTCTGTTTACCGAATCACTTCTAGCACCTGACCACCACCTCAGAGGTTGTGCTCACAATCAGGGTTGCTACGATGAACTGATGGAGATCAGAGAACATGTCTTAAAATATGTCAAGACATTAAAAGAAGTCACACATCATACTAACGCAGATGAGAGTGACGAAATTGAAACCGCTAAAGTAATTGAAGCTAAATCATGACCATAGAATTTAAACGTTACGAAGAGTTTGTTGATGCTGTCACATCCGATAGTTCTAAAGATTTTGAATCTCTTATTGATCGCTTGGGTGACCTTGAGCGAAAGGGTTCCAATCCTCAACGCCTTACCACTGCTGCTGTTGGGCTTAGTGCTGAGTCTGGTGAGTTCTTGGAGATCGTTAAGAAGATGGTATTCCAAGGTAAACCTTGGGACGAGCATAATAGAAAGCATCTTATTATTGAGTTGGGTGACGTTATGTGGTACGTAGCACAGGCATGTATGGCATTGGATGTAGACTTTGATGATGTAATCAAAGGCAATGTTCAGAAACTAGAGAAGAGATATCCTGGTGGGTCATTTGACATTGAAAAGTCTGAGAACCGTGCTGCCAATGACCTCTGATATGTATGAGGACATGGGCAAACTCAATGCCCTGTACGCAGAGTTAATGTGGGATCACGAGGACGAGTTAGAGTTTGTACCAGACTATAATAACGATAGAATAATTATATACAACAAGTCTAGATCAGGAGATAATCCTTTCATTCAAATACATGATGGAAACAATTAATTTATTTCCTACAACTGTAGGAAAGTTTAATCTTATTGACTATACCGACTGGGTAGCAAAGAGATATGAACATCATATGTTTAACGAAGGTCTTACTGGAGAGTTAAATGGTAAGGTCTTAGTACATCTTGACCCACAGATGAATAGTTTCATGTTGGAGATCAATGATTGTATAGATGAATACTTATGCAGAATGAACGTAAGTTATAACATACATTTTATGAAGACATGGTACGCAGTGAGTGGTGAGGACTGTTCAGTTCCTAATCATTGCCATGATCCTGCTCATATATCATGGGTGTATTACTTGGACACACAAGACCCACTAACCTTTACGAAGGATAGTGCGAACGAGTGGTTTCCTCATGCTTTTTCTGACGCAGAAAAGACTTTTTTAAACACGTCAGCATGGGAAGAGAACACACAGGAGGGTGACCTACTAATATTCCCTGCTAATCTAAAGCACA